>JACCDT010501968.1_pt1 | contig 40583 bp, 47 predicted proteins | sample 7446291 | NCBI WGS metagenome assembly JACCDT01 (sample SAMN15323446, study PRJNA562643) | freshwater metagenome | isolation source: river surface water | place: USA:Blue River Watershed | collected 2017-08-17
CTATCGTTGCTGAAATGGCAGGCACAGCACACGGTCAAGGCGGGATTAAGATGTAATTATGGCAGGATTTAAGGGGATTTCTGACGTAGTAGATGCCGAACGTGAAGGCCGTTCGCGTTATTATGGTTGGCGAAAATCCCCATCACAGGTAACGACTATTGGCATTTGGTTTGACCTAACGTCATCCCCAGGCAATCCCGTTGCTAAATTTTGGTTTGATGCCCCGCCGCTTATTGCTAAAGCTATTTCGCAAAGTGCAGACGGTGGCATCTTCCACGGTGCTAATGTCTCGCCAATGCAAAAAGTAATCCGCAAGTTTATGGTCATGACGACCACGGCTACGGCATTGCCAATTGATATTATCGTTTGTGATTATCTTCTTTATTATCCTACGATTAGTGATGATACAGTTTTAGAACAAATATTGGATAACACAGTCACACTTCCACGGTATACTGACGGCGACGGCGTGATGATTATGGCCGTGACGCTCGCAGGTCGCACAGGTGGTTCAACTTTTACAGTCAACTATACGAATAGCGAAGGGGTATCAGGCAGAACGTCAAAGACAATGACCCTGAATGCTTCAACGGCGATTGGTTCTATTTCTACTTCTGACCGTACAGTCGCAGGCTCTGGTAACCCGTTTATCGGCTTACAGGATGGTGATTCAGGCGTTCGTTCTATTGAAAGCATTACCATGTTGACACCAGATTCTGGTGGATTGTTTGCCCTAATCCTTGTAAAGCCTTTATTTCAAACACAAATCAGAGGTATTGATGCCCCTGTTGAAAAGGATTTGCTTATGCAAGCAGCAAGTCTGCCAATTGTGCAGGACGATGCCTATATCAGCGCCGTTTGCTTACCGCTAAGCGCCGTTAATGGCACCGTGTTCACTGGTGACATGCAAGTAGTCTTTAATTAGTTTATAATATATATATGCCTGGAATCGCTTCTCATGACCAATTAATCAATGCCCAATCACAGGGGCAAGTTTATCGTGCCAATTGGGGTAAAAACTTTAATCCTACGACTGCCGCAGTTGCTAACGAATGGCACACGCTTTTCCGTGGCAACGGTAACCCTGGTCCTGACGCTATTTTTAACACAGGTACTAACCTTGCCTTTCAAGCGGTAAAGGATAACACGACTAGTGCGGCAGCTATCCCTCATGGTGGCAATGTTCAACCTACCTACTATAAGTATCTTGCTAACGGTTCAGCCGTAACGGCAGCAGCTACCGTTGTCCCTGGTACGCTTGCCCTTGTGGATGTTATTGGCTTTTATCGTGTGACTTCTGTAACCACCACCACCGCACAGGCTACGGCTAACACCCTAGGTCAATCCGATACTTTCACGGCTGACGCTGGTACGGATACCTGTACATGGACATCTACGGCAAGCATCCCTTCAAATGTCCTTACAGGCACGCGCGTACGTCTCACGACTTCTGGCACCCTTCCTGCTGGTCTTGCGACGGCTACGGATTACTATGTGATTAAGGCTTCTGATACCACCTTCAAGCTCGCCACGACTTTCGCTAATGCTCGTGCAGGTACGCAAATTAATATCACTGACGCAGGTACAGGTACCCACACGGTGACATGGTTGCTCCCTCGTTATACGAATGGTGCAGGTGTTCAAGCTATCATTTTCAATTCAAACGCTACTCCGCTTGGTGCTGCAACTCCTAACATGTCGCTTGGTTATACGAACAGCGAGCAGACGACCTCAAGGGCAACCCCAACGGTTCTCCCTGTCGGTAAGACGGCTGCTTCAAATAGCATTATCGTTTACACAGGTGCAACGGGTGTAGGTAAATATAACTATAACGTGCCATTGCAATCAGGTGATGCAGGCATTGCAGAAGTTAATACCATTCAAAACTCAATTTCTTACGTTTCAGGTGAATATACGGTTGCTCTTGTAAAAGAAATCGCCCGCTTCCCTCTCTCAACTCTTGGCCTTGCAGCAGAACGCAACTTCGTCTTTGAAATGCCATCGTTGCCACGCATTTATGACGGTGCAGCTCTCTACTTCCTTTGGGGTTCGGGTGTAGCAACGCCTGCCAACAGTGCATTCAGTGGTCATTTGGACATGGTCTGGAACTAATATATGTTGCTCGGGAACTATTCAGCATTAAACAGTAACCCTGGGCGCGAGGTAGGTTCGGCATACACCAATCCATATAAATGGATGAAGGGTGGAACCCTGATGAATTGGTTTATCGGTGAACAGTGGGACGTTAACTATACGAAAAAGAACTCACTGCCAACGGGTACAGAAGCACCCTATGCTTTTCGCATGGCACTCGTTGGTGGTGAGCTTTCGTCCTCAACAGGCATTAAAAGCACCAGCGATCTTACGGCCTTTGCTGTTAGTATCGTGGGTCTTAATGCTGATCTCGAAGGATCTGGAGACCTTACAGCTTCCGCTGGTCTTGCTACGGCCCTCGCTTCAACTATCGCAGGTACTAGCACCGTGACAGCAGGGCTTAGAGGAACGGCTAACCTTGAGGCTCATATCGTTGTTAATGAAGGCGCTGCCACAGTTGCTAGCATCGCTACGGGTGTATGGAGCGCTGTTGCCGTTGATAACGACATTTCAGGTTCCATGGGTGAGAAATTAAACGCGGCAGGTACGGCAGGAGACCCATGGACAACTGATCTCACCAGCTACAATACTCCTGGCACGGCTGGTAAAAAGATGAAAGATAATCTCACTCAAAACAATTTCTTAGGGCTTAAATAACGTGGTATAATATTAACCATATGCTTAACAACCAACAGTACGGCAAGCCAATAAGTTACACGGCTACTCATGCAACGCTCGCCGTTGCTACAACGGTCGCTGATGCTGACATCCAGCCAGTAATCTCAACCGTCAGTGTCTCCTCAGATAAGGCTGGCTCTATTCTTCTTATTAAGGACGACACAGCCGTTATCTGGCAGACCCAAGTAGGCGCAGGCAACCTCACGTTCTCATTCCCAGAGGGACTATTCGGCACTCGTGGCAAAACGATTAGCGTTGAAATTGACGGTACTGCTGCTTGTAAGGCCAACATGACCGTTGTTCGTGTCCAATACTTTGACTAATAACTAGTGGTATGTCGGAGATTGCCCAGTTGCAGCGCGATTTTGAGCGCCATACCAAGACGGATGAAGAACACTTCAACCGTCTTTTCCAGACGATGGAAACTGTTAATCAAGGTATCGCCTTGCTCAATCATCAACAGAGCCGTAATCAAACCGATAATGCTACTATTATCAACCAAGTCTCTGAGCTTAGAAAAGACCTGACGAATAGCCTCATCTCAGCAGCTGAAGCAAAGGGTAGTTTCTCGAGCTTTAAGGCTCCAGTGATGGTTATCGTCTCTGGCTTGCTTGGTGGAAGTGTTGGTATCATCTTTAAACTCTTTGAGCGGTAGTGGTATAATGTAAGGGTATGAACCCAATCCTTCTCTCGTCACTTGTCCACAGCCTAGAGGCTCTGGTTGTTGCCGGTATTGCTATCGCTATTAGTCACTTCTTCCCGGAACACCGTGTTGAAGCTGGCGCCATCGCTCTCTTCGTCTTCTCGAACGTCTTTAAGACGGCTCGCGTGTCGGAGAAAAGCCCAATCGCTGACTACGTCAACGACGTCACTAAATAATCAGAGGGGCTATAGCCCCTCTCTTTATTTTAGTTTATAATTGAAAGGCATAAGACTTTGCTTTCTTCCCCGCATTCTGGACATATTTTGGCCAGCTTCTATCACATCTACCCGGCGGTATTGAATTCGTTCTCTGCTGACACTCACGGGCTGACAATACGATGAAGGCTTCCTGATGTTCGCCAGCAGAGCCTGGAATGCCGGGAGGGACGCTAAGCCCCGATTAAATCCTTTTCCCCACTACTATGATCGCTATCGATCCAAAGTCAGTTGTGACTCAAGAGATGGTTACCAAGCTCGCTGAGCTTCAGGGTGTTAACGAAGATGTCGCTCTCGGCACTCTCACTATGGCCGAACAAGGCAAGGGTACGCTCGACGCTCAAATCTTTGACACCGAGCCTGTCTTTAAGCCAGTACGTGACGCGTACTTCGCCGCCAACGGCGTAGCAGACGCAGCACTTTCTTCTGAAGAAGGTCTTGCTGCAGCGGAAGCTGAAGAAGTGGACCCGACGTCCACCTCCCCAACGGCCGAATAATCCGTTTCGGCAAGCTCCCAACGATCGCGCTGCATTACGCGCTCTATATCGTTTAGGCTCTTACCCCGTGGGCGCGTCGCTAACGCCCATCGGTAAGCCCCAAAACACCTATGCTTAAACTTCTTCTTCCAATCGACAAAGTCTTCATCACACAGAAGTTCGGCGAACGCCCTGCTTACTACAGAAAGTACGGCTTACCTGGCCACAATGGCGTTGATTTTCGTACTCGTTTCATTGACTCTCCGCTTGGTCGCCGCTATGTAACGGCCTCAGCTGATGGTGTTATTGATGTTATTCGTAACGACAAGGGCGGATATGGTACTCATATCCGCCAGCGGATGGCTGATGGCTCTTTGCTTATTTATGGCCATCTCACCAAGGCTTATGTGTCTAACAAACAAATCGTTAAGGCTGGTCAACGTATCGGTCTCACCGGCAACACCGGCGACAGCTCTGGGCCTCACCTCCACTGGGAGTACCGTTTACCTGGTTGGGAGAATTCAAGTGCAGCCGAATACTGGAAGGCTGTTGATCCAATGAAATTCGTTTAACCTATGCCAACAACTTGGGGTGATATCAAACAAGAGTTTCGTGATTCGTTCCGCGATGTTACGCAGAACTTTATTGGCGATGACGAATTACTCCGTAACCTAAAGCGCGTCTTGCGCATGCTTGATAACCCTAATGGCTATACGTTCCAGCAAAAGGAATACATCCTCACGCTGAACGGTTCCTCAACGTACAACCTCGACACACTCATCCCAGGCTGGAAGGAGATCATGACGATTACCAATTCACTTGGTAATCCTGGCAATGTCCCAATCGAGATGGAATTCGTAAACGTCAAAGACTTCCAGCTCATCATCGACCGCTACGCCTTCACCATCTTCGGTGGCAACGAACTTCGCCTCTACTCACCCGTAGGCGCACCACTCGCCGGCCAACTTAAGATTGTTTACTTCACGGGCTATATGTGTGTAGACGGCACGACTGGTGACCTCAAGGCATTGCCTACGGCAGATGACGATTACTTCATTATCCCTGAACGCTTCATCGACGCGATTACTGAAGGCCTAGCTTGGTTCGGTTTCCGTAAAGACCGCTCCAACAAGGCCGACAAGGACGACGCTCAGGCTGCTTTCGCTGCTCGTAAAGCTGAACTCATTTCCCTCGAAACCATTCAAGTACAAACACCTCACCGAACCATGCGCGGTGCCTTCTAACTATGGACGGATTTAAGCCATTCCTTTGGAACGATTTCTCCGGCGGCTGGAACCCGAAGTGGGCGCTTAATGCTACCCAGCTCCAACAGAACCAATCGCCAAACATGGTCAACGTGGACTATGCCGCCCGCTACGCTCTCACTAAGCGTCGCGGTACTTCGATCGTGGGCGACGTCACAGCAGGCGTTGGTTCCATCAAGTCCATCTTTAACTTCATCAAGGTCGACGGTACTGAAATCCTCATCCGTTCCCACGGTACGGTCCATCAGTCGCTCGTCGCTGGCGTCTGGACGAATTTCCAAACCGGTCTCACCGCTGACCAGAAGTTCGACTATGCCTCCGACGGTACCTACGTCTACGGCGGCAACGCTGTGGATAACTTTTTCAAGTGGGACGGTACGACTGTCACTACCTCCGCTGGCAACCCGAAGGGGAATATCTTCGGTATCGCTTTTTTCAAACTCTTCGTCGCTGGCGTCACAGCTTTCCCATATCGCCTCTACTACTCCCAGACCGGCGTCCTCGATACCTTCGCTGGTGGTACCTCAGGCAATACCGACTTCCCAGGTAAAATCGTTTCGATCCGTGGCTTCTTCACCCGTGATGGTGGCGAAGCGCTCTTGGTTTTCATCGCGAACGGCTCCCTCTATCAGATTGATTTCGATAGCACTGGCCTCATTACCAAGCGCCTCATCCGTTCCTCCATCGGCTCCGTCTCACACCGTGCCACCAAGCAGCTCGAGAACTACAACTTCATCGTAGATATTTTTAAGAACGTTCGCGGTGTAGGTTACGAAGCGAACGTCGCTGATGTGCGTGCCAGCACTCGCTCCATCTTTATTGAAGATTACCTCCGTACATTAGACCTCTCTAATTCCACGGCTGAGTATGCTTACCGCCAGTATCTCCTGGCAGCTCAAGACCCTGACGGCTCGCAGAACAACGTCGAGTTAGTCTACGACGAGCTGTATGACTCGTGGCGCCTCTATACCGGTCATCAGGTCAGCCACTACACCGTCTATCAAAACAAGGTCACCTACGCCTCTGCATCTGATCTAAATGTCTATCAGTACGATTCTGACAAATACAAAGACGCCGTTGGTGCAAGCAACGCGCCTATCTACTGCCGCTATGACACCAAGGCTTTTGACGCTAATGACCCGATCCGCACCAAGCGCCTGCGCTATGTGAAGATTGCCGGCTATATCAGCACGGGCTGCGAGCTGACAGTCAAAGCCTATACCGACAACAACTCTAGCTCGCCGATCTGGACCAAGACGATTGACGGTGCTGCGGACTACGTCGATAGCGCGGTTACCTACCCGTGGGGTTCAGCCGCCTTTGGTACCATCCCATTCGCTGGTTTAGGCGGTAATGAAAGCTCGATCGAGGTTCGTCCTTTCTGGGTCGCTATCATGGCTACCACGCAGAATTTCAACGACATCCGCCTTTCGTTCGAGAACTATCAGGAAGATGTGGATTTTGTTATCACCGAGATCAAACCAGTGTATACTTTAGAGGCAGAGGATCGTATTCCGTCCACCAACCAACTATAAAATTATGTCATTCTCCACCTTCACCAAAGTTGGCAGTCTCTATCGGACTACCCTCGAACAAGGCATCGCTTCAAATGCGACCTCTCTTGAGTTTAGCGACACGCCCTTCGCGAACATTACCTATCCAAACTGGTTCGTCCTTGAGCCAAACTCAAGCAATGCTGAAATCGTTTACATGCCAACCGCCCCAACGGGTGCCGCTTTCACTGGCGTGGTCCGTGGTATTAACCCTGGCGCTGACGTAGACACGGGCGACGTTGCTTATCAAAAAGGCCACGCCGCTAACGTGGAGGTTGTACTTGCTCCAATGCACCGCCACTGGAACTCGCTCGTCGATGTGCTGGACGGCGTAAATGGCACTGGTGCTGAGAATCTTCGCATTGGTAAAGACGCCGACGACGACATTAAGATTATCGCGCAAAACGCTGACCTTAATAAGCCATTCCTTATCTATGATAAAACGCTTAATAAGTGGCTTATTTCGAATGATGGCGTATCTACTTACGATCCTAGCTCTGGTGGCTCTGGCCTTATTGCTGGACTTGGTACTACGATCAACGCCAGCGCAATCGACCTCGACCTACGCACCTCCGGCGGTCTTCGCAATAACCAAGGTGTAGGCTCAAAGCAAGCTGACGTCGACCCTACCATCGTAGGACGTTTAGATACTGCGAACACGTGGGCCGCGGTACAGAGTGTCACGGCTGATAATCTTCAGATTACGACGGATGCCAACTCAGCGAATGACGCGGTAAGAAGTTCTTACCTCGATGCAACGCTTGACGCGCGTATCTCTGTTGCAGAGGCCACAGCTCTAACGGGTGGACCAACATCACTCGCTTCTGATTATCACTACCACTTACCGACGCAGTTCTCACTTAATGCTACTCGTGCTGGCGGCGGCGTATATTCAACTGCTGGAGACATGGTAACGGCTGGGTTCCAGATAACGAGCGCTCCGAATGATTCAGACATTTATGTTTTGAATAAAACGCAAAGCGCGAGTTCAAGTCGCTACATTGATCGTTATATCCGTGATGCCACTGGTAATTACTATTGTAACGGCGAAAACGTAAACGGCGGCACTGGAGGCTCTACAAGTGCTAGCCAATATGCCGCAATTGCTTGTGGAGCAACCTATGTTTGGACAGCGATGTCAAATGTCGGTAATACCGACATCTTTATAAATAGGTATGCCCGCGACCTTTCAGGGTCAACCTTAATGACTATTAGTGGTGCAGCTTTTGCAGGTACGTATCGCCTGTGCGGAAATGATAGCGTTCTATACGCATTGTCTACTGGTTCTACCACTTGTGCTGTCTACACAATCTCTGGCACCACAGCTACTCGCGGTACAAATATTACGCTCGGAGATAATGGTGCCAATGTTCTTGGCATGTACTTTGACGGTACTGATATTATCTATTGGACGTCTACGGCTATCAAACGTTACAACACTTCAGGCGTTCTTCAAGCGAGCCGTACTTTCGTGATGTCACAAGTAGGTGCTTTTGGTGCAGGATTAGCAAACCGTTCAACAACTGATAAATATCTTATGTGGATTCGCCCTAGCCCAAGCGCTGCTGCTCCTGTCAACGCATTGATTGAAGGCTATGCTTTAGACATGCCATAAACGTGATACAATAATACTATTATGGCCACCTTCGCTTCCGACTTCGACAAACACAGCGTGCCAATGCCGACATGGTCCACGCCTACGCCAACCGTACCTAGCTCCCCAGGAGCGCAGGCTACGGCTCTTGGCAGTTACAACAACGTCTCAGGACAGACGCCTGTCTCCAACACATCCCAAGGTCTTCAGTCTATTCAGAGCCAGATGCAACAGGACCGAGGTCTCTCAAGCAGCATTGATCCCAACCTTACACAAGACGCCTTCGCTGGTAACCTCGCGATGCAACAGCGTCAAACAGCTTCGCGCGCTCAAGAGGTATTGAGCGCCAATCAACTACCTCAATATAATGCTAATCAAGCAACTGGCCAGTCAGATGCACTAAGCAGATACCTTGCACAAGCAACCTCCGCCTCCGCTGGCTATAAGCCAGAGGCTGTTCAGGGTGTTTACGGTGGCAAGGACAATGGCTATACGCTTACGCGTTCCAATTTGAGTGAGCCAGATCCTCGTCAGTTCACGAGCCAGGCTGATTACCAGACGGCTCTTAATGCCTACCAGAAACTCGCTCTCAACGAAGAGAAGACCGCGCTCAGCTCTGACGCTCAGGGTTATGTGAATAGCCAGAACGCTTACCAGAAGATGATCGACGAGATGCAACGCCGCACGTCCATGATCGAAGGTGAGCAGAAAGAAATTGGCCGCATCTCTGCTATCAAACGAAACGATCTTGCTAACCGCCTTGCTGCTCGCGGTATCAGTGAGAACACGGACTCCAGCGCCCAGCAACAGTTCGCTGAGCTGGATCGCTTGAACGACGAAGCCCAGCAAGCAGCGCGCCAGGCTGCTTCCATCGACGCGAAGGAGTTTATCTCTGGCGAAGAGGCTCGTATGAGTGCTGCGCTTAAAGCTCGTATTACCGAGATTGGTCAGGAACAAGACCGTATCGCTGAAATCGAATCTGCTGAAAGAAATAATGCTCAGGAGCTTCTAAACATCGAGGCGAAGAATAAAGATTACGAATCGAAGATCGCTGATCGTATTGCCGACAACGAGCGTCAGGCTCGTGAGCTTCTCATCAAAGAGATGCTTGGCCCTGCTCAGTATGAGAACCTCATGGCGAAGACGGATTACACCGGCGCCCAGACTGACTACCTCTCTGGTGCTAAGACTGATCTGACAAACTCTCAGATCGCTAAGACCGACGCTCAGACCAACAGAATAACGACCTTGTTGCCGGCGGAAAAGGCTCGCATGGAGGCTCAGATTAAAAAGCTCCTTACCCCACCTCGCTCTGGTGGTGCAGCGACTGGTGCCGCGTTGACCAAGCAGTTCTTGTCTCTCACGGATAACCTTAACGCTGATCTTGCCACCGGTAAGCGTGACTGGGGCCAGACCTTTGACCTCGTTAAAGGAAGCTATCCTGGCGTACCTGATGATCTTATTAACCAGGCTCTTGGTGGAAGCTATGACCCAGGCACCGGCGCAGCCGAAGGCTGGGCAGCTCCTGGGGCGTATGAGACGAGTAAGGCCAAAACGACAGCTGGTGGTGATGATTTCTCAGCTTTATTCCTCCAGCCATAGTAAAAGCAAAAATGCCCATCAGGGGCATTTTTTGGTATGATACTTCTATATGGGATTCTTCTCTTCGCTCGCTGGCAAAGCAGCTGTTAAAGCAAAAGGTGCAGCCTCAACCGTTAAAAAAACAGCTGTTAAAGCGAAGGATGTCTACAAAGCTTATAAAGCCATCCCTCGTGATGCTGCCGCTCTCGGTGCTCGCGCTGTTACTGATATCAAAGCAGGTAAGGGGCTCGGCGCTATTGGTCGTGGCGAGGGGCTAAACACTACCCAGAACACCACGGTAGGTGCGCTTAAGGGTGCTAGCGAAACGGCTTTCAGCCTTGGCCGCTTAGGCGATAAGGGTCTTGCTAAGCTAACCTCACCGCTCGTGAAGAGCGTGAGCCAGACGCCTGAGATGCAGGCGAAATTAGATCAAGCAGCCACCTCGCTGAAGCCTGTTGGTACGGCACAGAAGGTAGGCTACGGTGCTGAGAAGATTGCTGAGACGCTTTACGTTGGCTCTAAGGTAAGCACGGGCCAGAAGATGGTCGCTAAAATACCTGTGCTCGGTAAGACGCTCGCCACTAAAGCGCCAAAGATTGTTCAAGCTGGTATCCAGGCTGGTGTTGATGGTCTCCTTGGTGCTGGTCAGTCGGTGCTTATCGACCTCTCGAAAGGCGAGAAGGACTGGAACAAGATTAAGAAGAATGCCAAAACCTCAGCTGTTATCTCTGCCGCCCTTCCGGTCGCTATGGGTAGCGCTGGTGGCCTTATTAAAGGTGCCTCACATCAGGTAGGTCAAAAGGAAGGCTTGCTTAAGGGGCTAAAAAATGTTGGCGAAGAAACGCTATCAGGAGCTGGTCTCATGTCGACACCACAGCGAGCACTGGACCGTACTGGTAACCTTGGTTACCAGCTTTCAAAGAAACTCTCTAAGCTTGAAGACTCAGACAACGACGCCGTCTCAGCCATAGCCACTAAAGCTCGTGACTTTACCAAGAACTATCTTGATGACCGCGCTCCTATTTTGCGTGACTTCGCAGGTAAACTGCGCGAAGCTGGCGCCTCTACCGACGACATCACCCTCGCTGCTAATGCTCAGGCTCGTGGACGTACCGTTGACCCGCGTACAATCAGTAAAGCTTATGACCAACGCGCTCACTTCCAGCGTATTGCAGCCGGTGATGACGTTGGCCGTCTTGCTGATGACACGGATACTTATGCTGACATGTTGACCAAGCTTGAGACCACACGTACTGGTACCGAAGGCGCTGAGTCGTTGGCTAATGTGCAGAGTAAGCTCGATGACTTCTTAGCGACAAAATCACCAGAGCAACTGGAGAAAATTAAACAAGCTCACGAGTCTACCGTCCGCGCTTTTAACCAGGCAGAACTCGCAGAAGACGTAGCCGCTGGCCTTATCTCTAAGGAAGGTGCTGATGCAGCGATGCAGAAGTATCCTAACTACTCGAAGCAGTTTATTTTAGATTATTATGATGATGCTGAAAAGGCATCCACTAATAATAGACAGATGTCTCGCACCCTCTCTGAGATTGGCTGGAAGCCTCGCCTTGAGAAAGCTCGTGGCGACCTTGAGGCAATGAAAGCGTCGCAGGCTAATATCCTCTCGAGCATGATTCGCGAGAAGAAGCGCGCTCTTAACTCTGAGGTTCTTACCATGGTTAACCTTGATAAGAAGAACGCCGCTGGTGTGTTTGAGCCAGTATGGACAGAGGCTGATGAGGTTGCAAAAACAGAATTGCTTGGCAATATGCGTATTCAGTCTGGGTTCAAGGAAGCTATCAAAGGTGAAATAGATAATGTCAGTCAGGCTGGTAGGGTTGAACTATCAAAACAGAAATTAGCAGACAGAAAAACTGCTCAGAAACTAGCCAAGGATATTCGTGAAGAGGCAAGGAAGAAGGGATATGATGTTAAAAAAACTTTCAATTCTCTGTTCGATAGTGAGAAGAAAGATATTTCTATAGCTGCTTCTAAAGAGATTAACAATCAGACGAAAGCCTTATCAAAAGAAGCGAAGCGCCAGGCTAAAATCGCTGGTACACTATTCGGTCGTATTGGTTCTAAACATGCTAGATCAGCAGTAGTAGGTGAAAGTAAAAAGTTTAATAAAAATATGCGTGAGCTCGTTGCTAAAGAGCTCGGTTTTATTGATGAATTGTCAGAAAAATTTTCTACAGCAGCGAGGGCGCAGGCTGATGACTTTATAAATGTTGGGAGACAGAATTCTGAAGCCGCTAAAAGCGCGTTTTTGGAAGAGGCTGCTGAGGTCAGATGGCAGAAGATTATGGATTCGACAGATGAGCAACTCATGCCACTGCTCGATGATTTAGCGAAAACAAATGCGGATAAGCAAGAGATATTCCAGCAATTAAAAACATTACGCGACAAGGCTAAGGCGGCTAATACCATTGACACTGTCCCTGTTTTTAATAACGGCGTCAAAGAGTTTTATAAAGTTAAAGACCGTGCCGTTCTTGATTACTTCAAGGGTGTTGAGAAGTCAGACGATAATCAACTCACGAGCATGCTTAAGTTCGCCGCTGACTGGACGCGTAAGACTGCAACGCAATACAACCCTGTCTTTGCGTTTAAGAATGCGATGATCGATTATCAAACAGCTCAGTCGAACCTGCCAGCAGGCATGGCTCTCACCTTTGACGACTGGGCCAAAGGTTTCGGTAGCGCTGATGAACTTGTTAGCGGCGTGAAGAAGGGCAAGAACATCTCTAAAGAGTCTAAAGAACTCCTTGACCTTGGTATCCCGCTGACTTCCTTCGGTCGTAACCTCGCCAAGGTAGACAGTGATGACCTCACTAAAATTATTAAGGGTAGCAAGGCTAGCCTTAACCCGATTAAACAGATCATGTCGGGCGTAGAGCGATCAGAATTTGCTACTCGTTATGCTGTTGTCAAAGCCGCTAAGCGCGCTGGAGTGACTGACCCTAATGAGCTACGTGAGCTCGCTCGTAATGCCACCATCGACTTCTCGGTATCAGGCCAGAACATTCGTGAGTTCAACAAGGTGATCCCTTTCTTAAATGCACGTGTTCAGGGTCTGCGTAATACCATGAAGGCCATTGCTAAAGATCCTGCCGGCTTCACACGTAAGCAACAGCTGCTCTCTATTTATCCACAACTGATGGTAGACCAGTGGAATAAGAAGTTTGATATGAGCCGTATCCCAGAGCATGAACGCGATAACAATCTTATTTTTGTTATTCGTGAAACAAAAGACCCAGAGACTGGTAAGCCTGACCTTATTCGCTTTTCTATCCCACGCGCTGATGGTCAGAAGCTTTTCCCTATCTTCATGGAAGCTCTGCAGGATGATACAAAGACAACACCAGAGAAAGCAGCAACAATCCTAAAGTCTCTTGCTGAGTTCACACCTGTCGACCAATACCCGATGCTTGGTGGAGCCTTAACCAACACTGCTATTGGCTTAACCTTCAACAAGGACTGGCGTGGCTATGATATCGTGCCAGCCTCAAAGCTTAGCGGTCCAAACCGTAGTCATAGATCTGAGAATACATCGCCAACGATTACAAAGTTTACTGATAAGCTTGCTGACCTCACAGGAAGAACAGAACATAAAGATGGGCTTATTGACCTATCACCAAAGAAGACGGAGTTCATCGTTAAGACTCTCGGTGGTGGGGTAACAACCAAAGCTCTTCAGGCTATCGACGCAGGCGTCGGTCTTATGACCGAAGGTAAACCTCCCGGCGCTCCAGACTTTGGCATCGACGCTATCATGTCAAAGATTCCTGGGCCTGGTGAAATCCTAAAATCAGGTCAGCTCTCCGTAGACCCAGAGATGGCAAAGCAACAGGCTGAGATTGAGCAAGCAGATAAGCTTAAGAAATATAATGTAAAAGAAGAAGCTGATCGTATTATTAACACCATCATGGACGCGCCAGTCGAGGAGCGTAAAGAGATTATACAAAAGCTACAGGCTGAAGGCGCACTCACCGAAGATGTTAAAGATAAGATCAAGGACACGATGAAGCAGAAGAAGTACGTTGGTGGTATTAACCCAGCAGCGCCTAACCTCGTTAAGTCAAAGCAGATTGTTAACTATATCGACGCGGCTAAGACGCCTGAACAAAAGAAGAAGAGACTCGAGGAAATACAAAACGCTAACCTCTTATCTGACAACGTGAAGGATTATATGGTCGCTCAAAAGTTCGTTGATAAGATGAATGCAGCTAAGACTCAGGAAGAAAAGAAACAAATCTTAGAGCGCTTTGCGCCTAGCATGTCAGAGAAGGTTAAAGCTGCCGCGATGGAGATTAAAAAATCAGAACCCTACTTCACTCCATAGTCCGTAGCACCAGTAAGCCCAGACACAGAGAAGAACAGTCCAGCTATTCGAGGACTGTTTTTCTTTTTCCGTGTAGAGGACTACAGCGAGGAAGATGAGACAAATAAACTTAAGCCAGAAGATCATATAACTTTGTTATATCATATAACAACTCTCTTGTCAAACGAAAAACCCTCGCAGTTGCAAGGGCTAATCAGGTCACAGCTCAAGAGAGAGCTGGTCGTCGGATCGTTCAAGATCCAAGTCGTCGAAGGATAGAAACCCTACTCGTTCCCCGTATGAAACGGAGAGGCTGACGTGGATTTCTCCCATTCTGTGAAGATGAGCGAGACGGTCGAAGTCCTCTTTTGAGATATTCGACGTGAGCTTTAGGGAGTTACCCTTTATGAAAACAATCACGTTACGCGGCTCCTTTCGTCTTCTCTCGTTCACGGTGCCAGTCAGAGAGACGGCCACGAAGGACGGGAGGGAGGGCGAGCCACAAGTCAAAGGACTCGCGGCAGCGGATTGAGCAGACGTGGTGAGTTACCAGTTGCTCAAAAGAGACCTTCTTCGTTTGCTTTTTACAGCATACGCAAATTTTGATCAGCATGTTACCTCCACATCACAAGGATGGTGGTGAAGATGATTCCATGGCGGTGCGAGCAGAGGATGATTCCCCTGAGCGCGTCGAGGATGAGCTTGATGGTGTGCATGGCATCTCCCCTGTGACATAGAAATAGCACTCGGGCTTATTGCAAAGTCCGTGAGAAAGCCCATCAATATCGGCAGGCTTCTCACTATAAATTATATCACATACCATACACGCGACTTTCAACATCTATCCTCCTAGAAATTAGTGCGGAACTAGGACAGCAGAAACGGGTGGGGTGATTGTTTCGCTTTAGTCGTAGAGCCGCAAACTGTGATGATGCTGGTTGTGCTGCTATCGAAAGCAGCAACTCCCACCGAAGGGACGGCTCTACCATTGAGCTAACAACCTAGACGTACGATTCATCATCACAGTTTGCGAACCGCGAGTATCCATTCATTCAAACTTCGATACTAAACTTAGAATTGGTATCTTTGTATTCAGAGTTCCCGCCGCTAACCACCAACACCACCTAGGACTGGTGTTTTCAAAGTGATTAGCGGCGAGAGGCAACCCCGCTAAAGGGTTGCCAATCCAACTGTCAGGGCGAAGAACTTGTTGAATAGTACAGACCTTGCGGCCTGCTTAAACATTATACCCGTGGCACGAAGGACTGCAACAAGCGACAAGTGTTAACAATATCGCTCAACGCCTCATGCTTAGGTCCTTCAAAGTCTAGTCCCATCTTCTTAAGGTAGCCGGTCACACCGTTGCTAGAAGTGCCGCGACGAGCGAGCTCCCACCAAGCGATGCTCTTAATATCTATGGGGCGAAAGTTATACTTAAGCTCTATCCCAGCATTACGACAGACAGACTGGATGAACACCACGTCAAACGTGGGACCCCAGGCTGCGAGTACCGGTTGCGTTGAGCCTGTGTTAGCGGTGGCAAACTGCCAGAGTTCAGCCATCACATCGGTCAGTGCCGGTGCAGTAGCTAGTGTCTCCTCGCTTATCAGGTTAATGCTCATCGCTTTTGCATCGCGATACTCAGTCGAAGGTTTGATAAAACTTTTATACGTCGCTCCCATGGACAGGTCTTCGTTCACGATCACCGCCCCAAGCTCGATCATTTCTGCACCGAGCTCAGGGAAGAGACCTGTCGTTTCAATATCTATGGCGACCAGCTTATGCGGCAGCCTCATCCAGAGCCTTTTGCTTCTCAAGCGCCTCTTTGCAATAAGCGAGGAAGCGTTCTTGTTCAGCTTGCTTTTTCTTATTGTCCTCGATCTCGGTCAAGCATCGTGCGAGTTCCGCCTTATCATCCTCCGTTGCATCAGCTGCTTCACCATATTTCTGGTGATAGCCAAGCTTAACGTCATAGTGGACAGCGTCAGCTTTACATACCTTAATGTTCCAATGAGCACGCTCGATGAAGTCAATCAACTGAGACGCTTTGTGCGAGATGGGTTTACCTGCTGGCGCTTCAGCGCTAGGTTCTCCCTCTGCAGCAACGCCTAAGGAAGTTGCTTCTTCGAGAGTTAATCCTTTCAATTCTTGCTCCATACTAGGCGATCTTACACTCAGTGCCGTTCTTCTTGAAGATCTTGAAGCGACCTTGTGCGTTCAAGAACGAGAGACAAGCTTCAGGGGATGAGAAGGTGTGGTCAAACTTTACTGTTGCTTTACCAAGAAGGTAGGTCATCTTCCAACCGCCACGGTTCGTCTCTTTGATGATGCACGAGATTTTCATCGGACGCATGAGCTTCTCTTTCAAGACGATAATCTCAAACTTCGCTTTAGGTTTGCGAGCAGGGAGCTTAGGCTCTACTGCTGGGGCTTTGATATTTTTCATAGGTTGAAATTATTTGCTTCGTTCAGCGAGTACTTCTTTCAAGAAGTCGATGAAGTCAGCTTGTTCATTAAATTCTGCAGCGAGATCATGCATACGCTTCTGTACACCAGCGAGCTGGGCTAAGCGCGTCTTCTCGTTTGGCTTGCCAAGGTTAAGGTGACGCTTGTAGTAGATCTCTCCAAGCTTCGACTTATGGATTTGCTTGTTAAGTTCATCAAGTTTTTCCTGTACCTCAGCGATGAAAGCTTCAACCACTTCAGTGGGAGCGTCGATCGTTGTCGTTGGCACCTCAGTCGTATCAACCTCTGGCGCAACAGCTTCTTGCTCCGCCTGCTCTACCTGGTCCGGGAATGTTGCCATAGCCTAGACCTTAGGTTTCAAGAAGGCGCTGACGACGGCAGAAATCTTTCCAGTCTTGCTCTCACGATGCGTTACGGTGACGCGAAGCTTAGAGCCAATGAGCGTGTTGATAAACTCAGGCGTAATCTCAGCTGGCGTTGGCACCTTGTCCATGAGGATCTTTAACAGGTCAGCGAGACCAACGCCCTTGCGTGTAGCGCCTGCATGCGTGTTCGTCCAGAACGAAAGCTTACGATCAGCAAGTCCTTCTTCAAGGAACTTGAGCGAGAACTTGTACTGATGAAGTTCTTCACGCGTATCCTCTTCGTTCTTAAATGGATTAGGCTTAACCTCTGCTTCAACGTCCGCGATCTCTACAGCGTAGACATCAGCCGGTAGGAGCGGGAATTCAGGCGCCTTTGGCGCAACGTAACCGCTTTGGATGGGCATAAAAGGATCATGATACGAGGGCTAAAGTACCCTCTGCCAACAGCTCGCACCTTGTAGCAAGCCGTAAGCAGAAGGGTCGACGATTATTTCGTCAACCAATTCTTACGCTTCATATACGCAGGGCTTTTCTTCTGCGCCGATGGGCGTTCTTTAATCGCCTTCTTATCCCAGTCACGACGCTTGCAGCGCGGACAGACATGAGGGCGTGCCATCGTCCGCGGCAACCAGCCATACTCACAGCGATAGCACTCGTTGAACTGAATAACTTTTGATTGCATATGCAGGTAAGTGTATGTTATATGATATACCAAGTCAATAGAATTAAGACACTTTATCCACACGCTCGTACTTCATAATACTGTCCACCTCATCGGGTGACGTGACGACACCGATCACCGCACCACGCGAGTGTTCCGTCGCGAGGAATAGTTCCTGCAACACAGTAAGCTTACCGCCCTTAGGACGCTTAATCTCAAAATAAAATGCGCGTCCGCCAGGGAGCGTGCCATACACATCAGCATGCCCTCGCTCCCCATAGATAGAGCCATGGTACTTATGTACCGTAGCGTTATACGTCTTCTTCAAGTGCTCCCGGATCTTCTTCTCTGCTGCTTTCTCCTTCATAAGTGTGCTGGTTTAGTAAGCGCGTCCACTCCGTATCGCCGTCCATCATGTCGAAGACGTTAGCAACGTAGCGCCGGTGCGGTGATTTAATATCTTCGATCATCAAGTTAATCTGCTCAGCCACCGCCTTAAATACGGGTAACTCTCGCCAGCCCTCGCCCATCTGGATGGTCACGTTCTGTACGCTTATCGTCTCAGCCTTCTTAACCGGTCTGATCTCGGTGAACGTGAACTGATCTAGTGGCCGGTCGTATTCTTTCTCAGCGACACAGCCGACGAAGTATGCTTGATAGTAATACTTAGCAGGCACGATAGGCTTGCCACTCTCTTCGTCCATGGGTGACAGCGTCGCCGTCTTCTTCCAGTCGCGACCGATGAACAGGTCATGCTCGACGTTTAGATACAGCATGTCTGGCTTCGCTTTAAGCGGTATCTCATGGCCACTAACACGGTGTAGTAGGTCGTTCTCAATGTTTATAACAGCAATCTCTTGGCGCGTAGGCAGGCGCTTACCGATCTCGTTCTCGCAGTGGTTAATGCACAGCGTAATATCTTCAAGCGATTTCTCAAGCGAACCCTTCTTGCCCCAGTGTTCCGCCGTAAAGTCCTTAGCGCCTTCGCTAAAGAGCGCCAGCCCTTCGCTTAATGCTTCCTCGAACGAAGCGCCTAGGTAGTAGCTCTCAAGCGCTTTGTGCATGGCTTTACCCTCAAGCATGCTCTTGTGTTCCGTATTGTCCCATTGCTTCAACACATAGTTACGCCAGAAGGAAGCAGGGCTAGTTACGTAGGAACGAAAGGCACTGAAGGAAAGCTTTTCTATGGGGAGTTTTTGCATTGTTATTTGTTGGTTAAGTTAAATAATCCGCACAGCACGTAGAACACGAAGCTCGCGAGACCGGCGAGAAGGACGAGGCTAAAGAGCAAGTCGAGGATCAATTCCATATTACTTTCGGTTAGAGAAGTCCATATTCTCCCAGAGTTTTTCCATCACAGCGGTAGTCAGTGGCTCTTTCGGTTTACCATCATCAGTGTCTTGAATAAATTGAAAGATACCCCAGAGCCATTTGCCTTTATGCTTTTTATAGTACCAAAGGCGAAAAGCTTTTAAGTGTTTGCCTATGTAATAAGCGATAGGGAGTTTCATACTACGTCTTTTCTAGGCTCCATTCTGCTCCGCATCTACTACATCCACCAGCATTAAACCTTTTGTTTTTAAGTGTAAGATAACAATACTTAAATGGGTGGTCACCAAACCTACAACGCATTGGATAGAGATATTTTTCAGCGAATGCTGATGAGCCAAATAAGAATTCAAGGCGCAAGAGACGTATCAAGCGAAATTTTATTCTTTCCATATTACGTCTCTTCTAGTGAGTTGAGGTAGTCTTCTATAGTTATAAGCTTATCAAGAGCAGTCCCTTGGTCGCTCATCATACACAGAATCTCCCCCTTCACCATCTTATCAATCGTGAGAGGAGAGACGGCAATTTGAAGTTCTGGGAATGCTCTTAAATCAATGTGTTCTGGATGGCCGTTATCCCATGCAACAACGTAATACGGGTCTTCTATATCTGTAATGATACCCTCTCTCCCTCCCAATCTTATCTTTGTCCCTACTTCTAGGGTGTCAGTGGATGGGTTGAATTGGTGGTAGGTCATAATAAGTGTTTGATTATCATGTAAGCAATGAACCCTGCGAGGAAGCCTATAACAAACTTAATAACTTCTATAAAAACTTTCATAATTCCTTTAAGGTTAAATTCGTTTAGTCTTTGAGATATTTCTTAAACTTTCCACAGTCGACGCAAGCCTCATCGCATTCAAAGCGACAAATACTGTCGTGTTCTCCACGCTTGATAACTTTTACGCACTCGTATTTCTCATGCCTACAGAACAATCTTTTTAAGAAGAGGGTCATAGGTTATTCTTGAAATCTTCTTCGCAAGGCTCGCACTTAGGACAACTGTCACAATCACCTCTTGGTTCGTCATGGGCATGGCAACCGTCACACAGGTTGTTCTCTCCGCACTTCCTACAGTTCTTTACCTTTTCAGGGTTCCAGCAGTTACCTTTGTTGTTGTGCTTCATATCATTCAAGGCCAATAAATACCGTGGATGAGAAGGTACAGAGGATGATACCGAGGCAGGCGAGCCATCCAAGCTCAACAACACAGATCGCGGCACCAATGAGTCCACCGATCCACACAAGGGAGACGTAATGCGCTCTATTCATATCATTCAAGGTGTTTTTCTAGGGGCTTAACCAAAACTGCACTAATAGCTTTATCAATCTCTCGGAGTCTCCCTGCTGCTTCACGGCGTTTATATTCACTCATCGTAGGACAGCCTCGCGCAATGATATTCTTTTCTTCGTTATATCCTTCAATCACTTTAAGGGTGGCAGGGTGGGGTTTGTCTTCTGGCTTTACCGCGTCGATAATCTTCTGCTCATCTGCAATGCTCATGTAGCCCTTAAACTCCATAGGTACTTCGAGCCACTGAGCAATGTCGTGGCTATGAACCAGCGGGCTTGCTTTGCGGTCTTCATTCAGCCATTGGCGAAGCATGGGGATGTTCTTCTTTAGTTTGTCCATCAACTCCAAATAAGCACGAGCGGTGGCGAGGAGGGCGTTAAGGGTAACGCCTTTTCTTGCGAAAAATGCTTTTGTTTTAGCGTCAAAGCTGTCGACGCTCGCCTCCATCTTCTCGATCTCTTCTAAGGTAAGTAGTTTGTTGGTTTCCATAGGGTTATGCATTATCTATTCGTCCTTTAGCAATATTGAAATAGGTCTCGTCCATCTCGATACCGATAAAATTGCGGTTGAGTTTTTTGCAGGCAACGCCTGTGGTTCCTGAACCCATGAAAGGGTCGATTATAGTAGCGCCATCACGGCTAGCCATCGTTACTAGATATTCCATGAGAGCAGTTGGTTTTACCGTTGCGTGTATGTTGCCATCTCCTCTATCGCTCTTACTTGCCTTTGCTTGGTAAATAATTGATTTGAAGAAACGAGAGGCGTTGCCTGAGTCTTTTGTACCACCACTGTCCTTCTGCCCAGTTCCATAATCTGCTGGTGAAAACTTTACATTCCCTGTATTAACAGCACCATATCTTCCACTACTCTCAGGAAAACACTCTCTTACTTCTTCACTGTTATCGTGGATAAGGTTGGCAGGGAATCTTCCCATTCCAATATCTTTTATTTCACAAGCACCGTTTAATCCATTACCGTAAATTCCATTACTATCTTCATTTGGAAAAGTTCCTTTTGCTGTTCCACCATCTGTCCCCACCCTACTCTCATCTATATTTATTCCACCAGTTCCATACTTCAAGCAGTTTTCTACCACGGTCTTTTCGGCCAATGGCTTACGAGCCATACAAATAGGCTCGTGTGCTGGTTTAAGAGCAGTTCCCCATCCTTCCCATTGTTTAGCTTTTTCTTCTGTTATCTTATCTTTATTTTGGTGTCTGTTTGAATAATCTTCTGGACGATAATCTTGTTTATGTTGGAGTTTAGAATATCCCAAAGCACCATTACTACTATCGCCTGTTCCATTCCACGAAGCATTACCTGTTTTCAAAAACTTATCTGTAACTTTACCTATATTCAAGCTCTTAGGAAATCCTGAACCATACACCCACTCAATCATATCTCTCACTTCAAATCCTGCGTCTTCAATAGCGCTGGCCATGCGGTGGTAGGTGCGGGTTCCTCCAAAGGATAAAAGGTATCCGCCTGGTTTAAGAACACGGAGGCACTCTTTCCAAACGTCAACGTTATTAGCGATTCCCGTGCTATCCCATGATTTGCCCATGAAGCCTAGCTCATAGGGTGGGTCGGTTAACACTAAATCCACACTCCCATCAGGGATTTTCTTCATTTCTTCGAGGCAGTCGCCAAGGTACAGTTCCATAGTTTATTCATTACCCCTGTTTAATGGGGGAGTTAAGATCGACGGCTCTTCATCCCACCAGTTAGGATTGGTCATAGGCTATCTCATCGCACTAAATAAGCGGTCAGCGTACTCTTCGGCTTCTTTGATACGGTCTGGCATGGCATCGATAAACGTCTCTCTCCCATAACCGTAAATACTATCAGGTTTTCCGCGTTTGATTTTTTTAATACCGTTATAGACACATGTTTGAATCAAACAGTCTCTGTATAACTCCTCCCACTTCTTTGAGTTACGGTTTAGTTTCATAGGTTTAATTTATCAAGTTAATAATTTCTTCCCTGCTCAAGCTCACGCGTTCCACGTCTCCCGTAAAGTCGCCGCTCGTGGCTACTTTCTTTGAGAGGATAGAGGCGACGCGGGCGTCTACGGTGCCAGTGGCCTCAAGGTTCCACACGGTGACTGACTCCGTCTGACCCATGCGCCACGCTCTCCCTATACGCTGCTCATACTTTGCGTACGAATAAGGCAGGTCTATGTTTATGACGTAGCTCGCGCACTGTAGGTTAAGGCCAGTCGCCATCGCGTCGGTGCCAATAAGCACAGTCACGTTAGGGTCATGCCATAAGTCTTGCACATTTTGTTCACGATCTTCTTGCGACACGTCGCCAATGATTAAGCGCGACTGATAGTTTTCTTTAGCGAATTCTTTTTTAAACCTTCGCTTCAGCTCTAGCGCCGTCACTTTAAAACCTGTAAACACGATAGCCTTTTTCCCAGCGCGTGCGACTTGGCCGAGTAGCTCAAGCGCGACGTCGAGCTTTGCTGAGTCACTCTTGCCCAAGTCCGGGAAGTGAAACAGTCCGTTCACCGTTTGCCGAAGGCGTATCAGTTCCACCAAAGCGTTTTCGATAGGCACATTTACGTCTGGCAGTTTAAGAAGTAGATCTTCTTTAATACCGCGATACACTTTTAGTTCTGCGCTCCCCAGTTCTACCGGGATGGTCTGCTCCATAATAGCGGGCAAATCTTTTAGCGCCTCTTGTTTCGTTATGCGTTTCATCAAGTGCGCCGTCCGCTTTTTAATGCGCTCTGTATCACGCCAGCCCAGGATCATGCCGGGAACGTGTGGTGACATGACCGCGTGATAGTTCCTGAACGAATAATAGTTACCATATAAACTCCCGCGCTCCAGCCACTCGAACGTCGCCCAGATATCCGCCCAGCCATTACTGATAGGCGTACCGTTAAGCGCTATGCGTACGTCCGCGTGCAATTTCATCACGGCTTTTACTGTTTTACTTGTCGGCGTCTGTAGTTTAATCGTCTCGTCCAACACGATTGCGTCCCACTTTATCGCCAACAGTTTCACAATATCCGACCGTACTGTCTCATAAGAAATTATGTAAAAGCCATTTTCAATTTGCTCATACGCCAGCCCCCGTTTAGCGGGAGTACCACGCAAGATCGTTACCGGGAGTTTATCACCGAGCCATTTGCTTATCTCGAGTGGCCACACGCCACACACGGACGCGGGAGCAACGACAAGGATGCGCTTAGCCTGTAATTCTTGCAGTGTTGCTAGTACCGCGAGACTTTTTCCGCATCCGGGCTGCCACCCGAGCAAGCCACACTTTTGTTTCACCAACCAATTAACACCATCGATTTGGTACGGCGTAAGCAATTCTTTTAAGTCTTTTCCTTTGTGCATGGTCATAATACGTTTCTTTAACCTATGATATATCAAGCTAATTACCTACGCAAGCCATGCCTGAGGATAACTTTTATCGCCATACCAAATGCAAATAATTTGCGCGCCACCATAGTATAGATCTGATCGCGTTCGCTCAGTCCTGTATTTGCAAAAGTGACCTGTAATAAATAGCGAAACGCCCCGCACATAATGCGAGGCGCTAAGCGTTCCATGCTGTGTCGTGGCTATCTATGATAGGCCATGCCTGCACGCGTAACAGTGTTAACTGTTTACCGTGCCGTCTCTCAGGTGGCCGACGCGTACAGGATAAGGCCAACCATGACTGATAACATTATGACCGTATGCGTTAGCTGTTGCACCTGTGCAGGGTCGCGACGATCAAAGCGCCAAAGCCATTCGGCAACCATATAGAGGCCACTAGCGATGACGGCGAGGGATAGCGAGCCGATACCTAAGCCCACGAGCTGGGCGATGGTGATAGTTTCGAGGGACATAGATTAAACAATGGGCATGATTAAACCGCCAACCTTGTCATTACCTACCACACGAAAAGCGATAGGGCTTTTAAGAAAAGCTTTATTAATCGTTATAGACAATACGGCATTGCGATCGCCGCTAAGCGCTTTCAAAGCCTCGGCCATTTCAATAATATATTTAGCTTGAAGGTTAATAGTTACATTGGTTTCGTCGTTCGCTGGTGCATTGCCTTTAAGCTGGTCGGCGAAAACCGACGTATCAGGATAACGGGTATCACTCTTTACAATTTCGTTAGCGCCAAACTTTACTAAATAGCGATATGAGTCCGTCGCCTCGGTACGGTCGGCCAATTCGTGAACCTTCGCGAGTTCATCGCGATAACCTTTATAGCCTTTACTAATAACCTCAAACGGTTTAAGCGGGTTTTTCTGCATGGACATAGATATAAGTGAGAGGGGCTTATAAGATTAAGCCTATAGGCTTGCCAACGCGTGAGAGTTAGCAAGCCCGAAGGGTTAAGCTATTGGCATGATAACACCATTAGCCGTGGCGCCCTTAGCGTTATCTTTGAAAAGTACCGGCACCTTAAGGCGGTTTTTGTCTATGATAACTTCAACGCCTGACATGCCTTTGTTAGGTGACAAGTCGATAAGTGCTTTCATCATGTCAATGACATAATAAGGGTTAAGCGTAACGCGCGCGGTTTTATCTTCTGTATAGTTTTGATCAAAGCCGTTAAGCATTTCGATAAACATTTTCGTATCTGGGTAATTTTCTACATGTGCGGGCGTTTCATTCTCGCCAATGTTCACAAGAAAAGAAAATGAATCCGTGGCCTCCGTACGATCCCCGCGCACGTTTACCTTGCTTAGAATTTCGTGGTATTTAGCTTTACTTGCAAGTTTCTCAAAGTGTTTTAACTGTTTAGCGGTCAACATAATAGGGGGTGATGTTTATAAGTTAGGCCACGCGTTCGCCGTGTTCGGTGTAGCGCCAATTAGCTAAGAAAAATATATTTTCTGGTATTTCGTACTCAATGCCGTACTGCATAAGCTCGCTAGCAAGCTCTATGATCGCTTGATCTTCGCTATAGCGCGCCATGGCGTTAGCCTGTGCGTCTAGTGATAACTCGCGGAAGGTGAAGGATTGCATATGGTGTTAATCGTTATCGTTATTATTTTCACAGTCAGAGCAAACGCCGTTATTGCCTTCGATATACTCGATTTCGTCTGGGGAGTGGTAAACCGTCCCGCATTCGTCACACTTGATAAATGTCTTTTTCATAGTGTTATTCGTTATCGTCGGGCGTGCATGTAGTGCATAGCCCCGTTTTATAAATAAGATCGTATTCTTCGCTAGCGTCCACTTCTTTATAGTGTTTGTCCCCGCATTCGTCACAACGTACGCCGGGGGTGTGCTTGATCTCTTCACGTCTTAAGAATTTACCGATTACACTTTTATTTTTCAGTTCATACACGGCAATGCGTGATGGTATTTCGTTTTCTTCGTCCGCTGGCAAGATGACGGTAAACTCGCCCTTCGCAAAGTCTGCGAAGTAAGCAACGTCGCCAAAGAGCGGGGTCGCGTTGAAAAAGTCCGCGTTGATAGGATCGTTAACGATCTTGTAAGTAGTGTTTTGCATATTTTTAGTATTTACCGTTAGCCTTCAAGCCGTAGCGCTCGAAGTTTTGTAAGACTGGCAATGTGTGCGTTGAATAGTTGCCAAATTGCGTAAAACCAATAAACCAATTTTTACCCGATGTTTCTTTTTCGTACTTGCCTAGAAACTCGCGAACCTCTTCGACATTGTACCCGTAAGCTACGGGCATATTTTTACCGCTGTCCTTATAGCGGACAAGAAAAACTTTTGACATATATTTATAGCGTTACTTTTTCAAGAGTTAGCCCCATTTCGCGGGCAAGCTCGGACACAAGCCAATAGTGCATGTCCATACCGCAACCGTGTAGCTTGATATTACCCTTCTTGTCGAGCTTCTGGCCGGTTATTTCGCTGGTAAGGTAATTGATGCAGATGATATCCAAACCGTTCAAATGATCTTGAACAGGGATAAAAACCGACACTGTACGGGACATACCAGATTCAGCGACGGTCTCGGTCTTAACGTAGACGCGCGAACTATCTTTAACGCCGTACTTTTTTAACGATGTTATTGATTCCAATTTTGTCATAATAGTATTTTTCGAATGTGTAAGATTACTAGATAAGCGATAGCGCTAACGTCCACGTGACACAAGCCACAAAGACGATAACGAATTCAAGAACAAAGACACGAGCACGGCGCACAATGGCGCGCTGGTTACGGGTAAGTAATGAACGGGTGAACATAGAAATAAGTGCGAGAGTTTAAACGCTGTAAAGCGTCGAGCATGGAGTTAAGAGGCTCGGTGCTATCGTCCATCTAGTGAGATGAACGAGAGGGGAGAGACTACGCGCGAGGCGTAAGAAACGAAGGGCGCGGAAGGCGCATAGTCTTAGTGCCAGTGGCCGGCACCTCTTGCGCTGGCGCTTGCGCGCCGTTGCGCTTGTTCAAGTGCGAGGGCGTAAGATGTGCGGTGTAGGCGTACGAATGGGCGAGAGACTGAGACATTGGAAACCTCCGAGTTTATCAAGCGTTGCGGTATTGCGTTGCTTGATAACTACACTATATACCTACGCGGGTAAACAGTCAAGGGGTAATGATTATGCGGGTAAACAAGAGTTATCCACAGGGGGTAAAAAAGAAGGCCGTCGAAAAAGGTAAAAGAGTGGCCGAAGGCCTATAAAGGGGTTTTGATACGGCGGGCGGGGAGGGCTAGGATGGGGGAGAAACGGCACAGGGGCTAAGTGGTGAAGCGGGACGAAATTAAAGGTACCGTGATACCCGTGAAATGCTCCTGGGGCAACGTAGAGGCTCGGGGAATGTGTAATATAATGATAAATGGGCAAAAAGCGGGGTTAGGTGATAATATAAAGACATAAATCAAATAACCTATATAAGCCCTATGGGTAATTTATCAGTAGCCACGAGGCAGAAGATTGAAGAGTTGAAAGAAGAGTACGGGATAACTGAGAGACAAGCGCGGTACGTAAAGGCGGATCTTGATTATCCAGAGTTGCCAAGGAGCCAGAAGGCGGAGCTTGCGGGCTACGCGCCAAGCGCGGTAAAGACGCAGGGCTATAGCCGACTAAAGGGGACTAGAATAATAAAAGCGAAAGAAGGGGAGCTGGCGAAGATGGCAAAGCTAGAAGCAAATAGACAGGCGTTAGACGCGAACCCTCAGCAATTTATAGAAAGTGTGTTCTTGAAAGGTGTAGACGATCCAGAGATAACAGCTAACCAAATCAAGAGCGCCGAGAATCTAGGCAAGCTACGCGGGTTATACGTGGAACGTATCGAGATAGACCCGGGCGTGGCGCTACGCTCGAAGTATTTCACAAACTTAGTAAATTTGGCTAACCTTAGCGAAGAAGAAGAGGATTAAAAGAGGGGAGCTTGTGCAAGCGTCGCATATTGTATATTGTGCGACGCTTGTTTTTGTACTCTTTTGGCTAAGGTTAGCCAAATCCTAGCGGGCTAGTAATCTATAAGCTAGATGTCTAGTAGAATGTGGGCAGTAATATAATGCAACCCTCCCCCAAATCTATAGATATATACAGGGGGCGCGAGGGCGCGGGGATATATACATAGGCGCTGTGTGCAGGGGCGCGGGGCGGGGAGCGTGCAGGGGGTGGGGGTGGGTAGTAACTAATTACCCCCACCTTTTGGAAAAGATTCCCGCGTCCCTAAATTTTCTATTGGCCTCCCAAAATCGCGCATCAATTTTATAAAAATAATATTATAATATTAAACGCTTTTTGGCTAATCTTAGCAATTCAGCTTTGCAACACTATTATATTAAAACTGTTGCAACTGTTGTTAATTATATTATTTTTTTAATATAATGGCTTTTTCCCCCTTCGAGTTTTACATAGTAGTCTTTTGGATTACTGTTGCAAAAAGTGTTGCACGATTCTATGCTATACGTAGCTAAATTTTTCTGTTTTGCAACAGTTTCAACAGTTTCAACAGTAATATTTTTTTTTGGCTCTTTTCTCTCTCTTTGAGGGGTAAAAGCGCAAAAAAAAATGAAAAAAAAATAAAAGTGTTGAAACTGTTGCATTATACAAAACAAACTCATTTTCACCCCAGCTTTCACCTACCAGCTTGCCACTAAAAATCCACCCTCGAATGGGTGGATTTTCTGCTTCCAAATTCTTATCTCGTCACCTTCCAGAAGTCTTGGGTATTACCAGCGTTCTGTCGGTAGTAAATATTATTTTCCAAAGCTCTCGTCATAGCGACGAAGCCGAGTCGTCTCCCCATCTCCTCATCAGCGAGCACTCCCTTTAGAATCTTTCCACCAACGTCTTTACAGATGACCACGGTGTGGGCTTCACGCCCCTTAGCCTTGTGGAAGGTTGTCAGCTCTATCTCATACTCCTTCGCCTCAGCCTGGATCAACGTCGAGGCTATTAGCCTTTGGTCATCGTCTAGTAAGCGCTCCCACTCCTTCGTCATAAGGATGTTTTGTAGTAGTGGGCTGAAGCGCTCATCATCACGAGCTAGCCCTCCTCCAACGATGCTGCCCTTTGCTGTCCACTCCTCCATCTCTTTAGCGAACTTATAGGGCTCGGTGAAGTACTTCCTTTTGTATGGGACTACCTTCCTTCCAGCTAGAACCGCCGTGGTAAGGTTTTTAAGATCGGCTAGCTTCAGCTTCCCCTTGTCTGCCTCCAATGTCTCTATAAGCCTTCTGGACGCCTTCTCGCCTTCCGAGGTTATTACCGGTTCGCCTCGCTTAATGAGATCGTCCCTGATCTCTTCTATTTGATTATTAGTAAGCGCGAGCCATAAGACCTTGCCGCGAGCTATAGCCTTCAGTTCGCCTAATACGCCGTCGATGCCCCACGAGTGGTAGCTCTCATAGCCGCCTTGCTTCTCGCTTCTTATTTTCTTTGGGTATCTCCAGGTATTGGCGCTGATATAAGCCTCAGCTTCACGGGCTACCTTAGCTGTCATGCGACGGCTAAGTTCTCCATAGACGACCTCCTTAGCTGGGTGGTCAACGAAGATTCGAGGGTCTGCGCCCATAAAGGCGTAGATTGCTTGATCTTCATCGCCCATCCAGGTGACGGCTACCTCTTCACCTAGCGTCTCATAGAGCATGAGATGGTATTCGTAGAAGAGCTTATTCATATCTTGGGCTTCGTCGACGAAGATTTCTTCGATGCCTTCGGGTACGATGCGGCGCTTAATACCCTCTTCGACCATGCCGGTGAAATCGATAAGACCACGCTCGTTCTTGAACGCTCGGTAATCGTGATCCATCTGGCGTAGCAAGGCGGCCTCAGCTTCGTCATCAGCGTCAGCATCTGGTGGCTCAACCATAAGGCGGGCGCGTTGTACCTTCATCCAGAGATCGTCGTCGTTACGGGTACCGTGTACGCCCATGAGGAAGTCCTCCTCCATGATATGGGCGAGCTTTATGGAAAGCTTCCAGTTGTAGAGCTGACTAAATTCAGCAAGATCTTCACGGCAGACAATAGTAAAATCTCCACGCAACCCTGCCCAGCAAAGCGAGTGCAGGGTTCTTATATTGTTTGATTGGACGGACCAGTCTTCACTGGAGATATAGCCCATCGTCTTCTTAAGACGGCTCTTCACTTCCTCCACCGTTGCTTTCGAGAACGATAGGATGAGGAACGACCGGAGCAGGCGTCCCGCCTTCATCGCCTCCGTCACGTCCGTGATGAGCTGGGTCGTCTTGCCCGCTCCCGCTGTCATTGAGTATTTGCGCTTCAGGGGTATCACTCTTCTTGATTGCAATAGCTGCACATCTAAATACGCGGTAGATGGTAACGCCTGGGTTGAAGCGCTGTCGGTAGATATTTTTGAGGAAGGATTTAACTTCTGATCGGGTCCAGTGGTAGTCTCGGTCATATTTTTTTAGCCAGTTGACGAGGGCGTCGATCTGGAAATAATAGAAATTATCTAAAAGGATTGGGGTGATCTTTGTTCGTAGCGCGCGTTCATGTCGGCCTTCGAGTTTTTCTGCTTCTGAGAAGAATTCCTCCATGGCGTTAGCGAGGACGTTCTGTGGGAGGGTGTCATTGTCTTCAGTCTTCTCATATTTCACGAGGCGTGAGACCCAGTAGACTACATTGTCTTCGTGCTTTTTCTTTAATGATTTTGGGTAGACGGTCAGCGTATCTCTAAGTACATCCTGTTGGAACTTAGTGAAGGAGAGGATACGCTCCGTAGTGGTGTTTACGTTGCCATGGGTGGTTTGTAGCGAGATCGTTTCTCCCATGACATGCCCGCTCATAACAAAATCAGACGCCTGCCCTGTGCCTGCTGCTTCTGCTTCCGGTGCGGCGACGTCTGGCTTGTGCATGCCGCCGCTCTTCACGTATGCCTTATAGCGCGCGCTGTTGACGAGCTTTTCGTCTAAGATGGCGTCGCGCCAGATATCGTTGGCGGTAAGGCTTTCGGCCTCCATACGCTCTTCGAGCTTCCACGTTTTGATGTAGAGGCGTAGAGCGTCATAACCGCGCGTGTCCCAGATATTGGGCTGCAACTCTTTGAGGACGTCGCTGGCGGCGTCGACGAGTGTTTGTCGGAGGCTTGTCATAGGGCTTTTATCTCGAGGTATAGGTAAGGACGATGGTACCACGCTCACTAATCTCGGCGCTGATATTAAAAGCGCGCTCCGCTTGTAAATAAGCGAGCCAGTAGCCAGCCATGGGGAGCTGACACTCGAGTCGTTTCGTCATAAAAAGTAAAACCGCTTAGATAGGGCCCCCGCGTCACCCCTTCCATGCAAGGAGAGGAACAAGGGACCCATCTAAACGGTTGATGAAGCAACGAAAGGTTGCATGGAGTGCTTCATCGGCGTTATCATATCATATAACTACGTCTCGCATGCAAGCGTTGATGTGGATAAGCCCACCACACCATGACGAACATTGAGGAAAAGAAAGATACGCGTAGCGGTTTGCAACGTGTAAAAGATTTTAAGGAGAACTATGAGCTGGTAGCAAAGCGCGCGAAGGAGAAATTTTCAGAACATTTTAAAGATGATGAGTTGGAGCGACAGGTTGACTATCTTATTTTTGATTGGGTACATAAAGAGTCCAGCGAGTCGTTTTGGTTTTTTATCATGGTGGTCTTGCAGTGGAAGGGATTGGATGAGACGTTCCATTATGAGCTGTGTAACTTCATGGAGAAACAAGGTGACTCTAAACTTGTTCTCTGTCCTCGTGGTCACTTAAAGTCAACGATCTGTACGGTAGCGTATCCGCTGTGGCGCGCGTTGCATGATCCTGACTGCCGCGTTTTGCTTGCTAACTATAAGCTTGATAATGCAAAAAGTTTTTTGTTGCAGATCAGACAGGAGCTCGTTAATAATGAGCTGTTAACGTATGTGTATCGTAAGGTGATACCTGATACGAAGAAGGTGAGATGGAACGAGACGAGCATCACGCTACGTCGCACGAGTAATCCGAAGGAAGCGACGTTCGAGGTGACGGGTGTTGGCGGTGAAATTACGGGTCGTCACTACGACATCATATTGTTTGATGATATTGTGGGTCCTGAAAATGTAGGCACGCTTGAGCAGCTTAATAAGTTGCGTAATTGGTGGAACCAGATGCAAGCTATTTTGGAACCGGGTGGAGATCAGATCCTCGTGGGTACCCGTTGGCACTTCGCTGATCTTTACGGGTATATCATGGAGAACCTAAGCAATCAGTTTGAGATATTTCACCGCTCGGTATTTAAGGCTGATGGCTCACCGCTTTGGCGTAAGAAATTTAAGCCTGAGATGCTTGTTCGTATTGAGGAACGTATGGCCACTGACCCGCGTCAGGGGCGCGCGTTGTGGGTTGCTCAGTACTTGAACCAAGTAATTGATGAAGCGACGGCATCGTTCAAGAGGGCTAAGCTTCAGCACTTCAGTGATAATGACCTACCGCGTGAGCTTGGTATCTCCATCGTGCTTGACCCTGCTATCAGCGACAAACAGTCGGCTGATCGTTCGGCGTTGACGGTTAGGGGTGTGGATAAAGACAACAATTGGTACGTTTTGGAGGTCTGGGCCGAGCGTGGCGTCGAGCCTAACGCCTTAATTGATAAATTATTTGAGCTTTATCTTAAATGGAACGAGAAATGGCCGGTGCAAGCGGTGGCAATTGAGACCATCGCCTACCAGAAGGCGCTTATTTTCGCCTTAAACGACGAGATGGCTAAGCGGAACCTCTATTTGCCACTCGTTGAGATCAGCTCTCACCGCCAGAGCAAGGAGCTACGCATTAAATCGTTGATCCCGCGCTGGAACATGGGTCATATTTACCTGCGTAACCCCATGCAGTCGAGCGATCAGACGGATGTGTTGATGGATGAGATCTTCCGCTTCCCTAAATCAGAGCATGATGACTGTTTGGACTCGCTTGTCATGCACTCTGAGTTGTTCGTGACGCCTGGAACGGTCGCTTTCAACGAGTCTAACCCAGATCAGGGTGACGGAGAGCGTGATCGCTACGGGTATAAGATCCAGAGGAAGATGGGATCGTCACAGGGACGCTTTTTGTGATACACTTTAAGTAAATATGTCCGACCTATCACTCTATAAGGCGCTGAACGTTGAGGAATTTGGCCCTGACTTCCCGATCAGCGATGAAGAAAACGCTATTTTGCAGCATATCGACGAGATGTGGTCAGAAGCGAGACAAGCTAAGGAGTCTCGTAAGCGCATTCTTGACGAGGCTTACCGCCAGTTTAGATCTATCGCTAATGCACAGATCACAAGCACGCGTGACGTGGAGCGTTGGGGCATGGCGATCTTCGTGCCGGTTACTTTTCAGGTTGTCATGGGTATTCAGGCCCAGCTTAACGGGCGCCCGCCTCAGTTTCGCCAGTCTCCGCTCTTTGTTCCTAAAGATCGCCGCGTAACGGACGCGGTGAGCAAGTTCACGGTCGCTGAGTTTAAGCGTTCAGAGGCGATGCGCGCTTTCGTGACGGGTACTCAGCTCTCGCTTATCTTTGGTACGGCCTTCTTGCGTAGTGTCTATAAGAATGACGTGCGTGAGGTTGATGTTGTCACTAACTTCTCGAGGAACGCTGAGGGCGAGGCTGATGAGACGACCATGGTGATTAAGAAAGAGGAGAAGACATTTTATAAAGGTTGGGGGCTCGAGGTTGACCACCCACTTCGTGTTTACCTTCCGCTTGTTCGCGAGAAAGACCCACAAAAGTGGCCATTTTATATTGTCCGCGACATCGTTGACGTAGAGGAGCGCAAAAAGTTCTACGAGAAAAACGTAAAGCTCGCCTATAAGCAAAACTATAAGGGCATTAAACCGGGCGGTGATCTTGATGATGATCTTGCTGTTTATGATGAGGTTGACCCAGCTTATCGCGGCAAAGATCCACGCTACCCGGGCTCTATTAGCGACGTCACGAGCGGCAGCGCTCCTCTTAGCTCGCAGTCTCGCCTTATTAACCCTAAGAACAAGGCTGAGCGTTTGCGTATTTTTGACCAGACGAAAGATCGTTGGACAGAAGTGATCGCCGGTCGTGTTGTCTCTCACTACCCTAACCCGTCTACTTCAAAGAAATTGCCAGTCGTGGCGATGCGCGACTATACGGTTGAGTTTGACCCTTGGGGTATTGGTGAGCCACAGCTTATACACTACTTGCAGTTGGAGCGTAACGCTTTGCATACCTTTGCTTTGGACGGAACGAAATACGCGACGAACGGTGTCTTCGCGCTTAACTCTACGGCGCTTAAAGACCCTAACGATCTCAGTGTTTACCCTGGTAAAATCTTTGAGATGAAAAATCTCCCGGGTGTGACGATCGACTCGGTGATCCAGTCGTTTAACATGCCTGACGTTAAGAACTCGGTGTTTAAAATGTTGGACATGAACGATAGCATGGTATCTCGCGTCACTGGCGCCGGCACTTCTATCATTGGTGGTGATCCGATCAACACGGGCGGCTCTGCTACGGAATCGAATAACCTCAAAGCGGCAGCAACTACGCGTGTTTACGAACGCGCCCGTGCTATTGAGCAAGAGAACTTGGTTGATGTCGTTAATATGCTTGTTGAAAGTGTTGCTGATTTCTACGACGACAAGACCATCGCGAAAGTTTCTGAGAACGAGTTCATTAAATTCGTCCCTGGTGAAGAGAGTGACTACTCGGTGGAAGATAAAGCGACTGACATCGCTGATGGCTATAAGGCTATTATCTATACGTCTGACTTCGTTCAAGGTTTTCAGACGATCACCGAAGGCGAGTCGACACTCCCTATCTCTCGCCAAGAACGTCGCATCGAGGCTATGCAATTACAGAAACTCGCGCTTGATGCTCGTCGTCCTCCTACACAAGAAGAGCTCGCCGCAGATCCAGCTATCATGCAGAAATATCCACAGGGTGTGCCTATCTACGACGCTGAGAGCATTGCTGAGAAACTTGTTCTGCCTACCTTCTCAGTCATCTCTGATCCTCAAGAGTTCCTTTGGAACGGGGATCTTACGGAGGACAGGAAGCGCGGCGTAGGCCGACCTGCTGACCCTACGAACATGAGAGAGCTTAATGCCCTAGGCAACGAGGCAAACTCAGCGGCTCAGCTCGCGGCTCCTCAGCCGATGGAGCAGGGTATCAACGATATGGAACGTATAAATCAAGGGCCTCAAATGATGTAATATGCTTAGCGACTTATTTAAAGCAGCTGCTGCAAAGCGCTCGATCGGAGACATGGCCTACGGTGATACCGACCCTGGTATCATCGAGGCTCCTGTCGCTGCTCCAGCTCCGGTTATGCCAGCCATCACGATTAACATCATGATTGGCGATGCCAAGAAGAAAAAGCACAAGAAGGAAGAGGAAGATTTAATGGAAGACCTCGACGAAGAGGAAGACGAAGACCTATGACACGCGCTGAGTACGAACGACGGAAGTCCGCGTCGGACGCATTCTTGCGCCTCACGGCTTTAGATGACTGGAAAGTCATCGACGACATGCTTGTTAGCATTGTGGATGACACTCGCGACATCCGTCTTCTTGATGTTCCTCCTGCCGCGCTCACGACCGTCATGGAAATGCTGAAGGGTCGCCTCGAGTGTATTGATCTAATAAGACAATATATGTCACAATGGATAGCGGATAGGGCTCTCAATCCGAGCGAGATTGATCCTGAAGACAAAAACGCACCTTCGGATATGAACAGTTAAAGACAAGCCCACGCCTGGACGAAACATCTGTCCAGCTTTCCTTGCGTCCTTGAGAGACGGGGCTTGTCCTTTCACAGGACGCGGGGAATGCTGGCCAGAGGTGGACTCTGGCTATGTACGAACTTAGTCCTTTTTATTTTCACACTTATGTCAGAATTTGAATCCCATCCTCCTATGGGTTTTTCCCCTATTACTGAGGGCGAAACGCAAGGAGCGGAGGAGACTTCTGAGACTAGCCCACAAGCTACCTCTGAAGCAGAAGTCCACCCTGAAGAAACATCAGGCGACTCACAGGAGAACGTAGAAGAATCAACCAGTCCGGCTGCTGATGAACCTGCGCCATTCTATGAAGAAGGTGGCAAGAAGTTTTCATCATTCGATGAATACCGAGAGCACACCAATAAACAGAGAGGAGCAGCTGCCCGCATTGCTCACGAAAAGAATCTTGTTGAGCAACAGCTCCAACAAGAGCGACAGGAGAAGCAACAGTTAAAAGACTTGCTTGACAAGGCTTTAACTGGAAACAAACCTGCACCAACTCAAGAAGAAGAAGACCCTGAAGTCGCTGCAGCGGTTGAGGTCTTTCGCAAGAAAGGTTTCCTCACCCGAGACGAAGTGGACCAAATTCTTCAAGAGAAGGTCGCTCCTTTCAAACAGCATGCAGATCGCCTAGAGAAGCAACAGATCGACCAAGCTAAGGCCGTCGTGGATGAGTTCATTAATTTGAACCCAGACACGCTTGAACACGCTGACCAAATTCAGCGTACACTCAAGGCCCTTGAAGACGCCGGCCTCCCAGGAGGCATCGAAAAAGCGTACTACATGGTGACGAACCGTAAGCCAAAGTCTAAGTCTGATGAAGCTATCGCGGCGAAGCAGGAAGTGAGAGCAGTTAAAGCTGCTCAGGCTGGGGGAGCAACCTCACACGTTGCTACAGGTGCACCAAAAGAAAAGGACGTATTCGACTCAATATTCTCTAAATACTAATTTTTTTCTCTCTCAACTATGGCTGCAATTCAAGGCGCCGTTGGGTCGAATAACTACGCTACTAACGCCCGTTTTATCGACGGCGAAGGTAAGATTTATTTCAACCCTAAGCGCATGGACACGCCGCTCATCTCCTTCTTGGGCATGAACGGTCGTACCTCAAGTGAACTCGTTGGCGAAGCTACTGGTGGTACTACCAAAATCAGTGGTCAAGCTCTTTCAAAACGTCAGGTTTTCAACGCTCAGTACGACATCTTCACGGATGAAGTATTGGAGAATGCAACTCAGATCAACTTCGCTGCTGGTTACACCTCGGCTGATGTTTCGATTGTTGTCGACGATGGTTCGTTGTTCACCGCTAACGATACGGTATTGGTACCTCGCACTAGCGAAGTATTCTTCGTATCCGCTCGTTCCGGTAACACGCTTACGATCGTTCGTGGTGTTGGTTCGACGGCTGCTGCTCTTTTGGATAATGACTACATTACCCGTATCGCATCCGCTTTCGCTGTTAACTCCCTCTCTGGTACGGCAAAGTCGACGCAAGTCGCTCGTGATTACAACTACACGCAAATTTTCCGCACTGCCATCCAAATTGGTCGCACGGACAAAGACTCGAAGTTGAACTACTCGCCAAAATCAGACGAAACCCGTCTCTTGTCAGAAGGCGCTCTCGAGCATCTTCGCTCGATTGAACGTGCTTTCTGGTACGGCACCCGTTCCGAATCAGCTGCTATCGACTCGTCCGGTGCTCGTCAGCGCACGACTGGTGGTATCTTCCAATTCATCACCCAGAACGTGATGGACATCTCCGCTTCGGGCGGTACGCTTACGGCTCCTATCATGGACGCGTTTGCTGAAATGGTTTTCGACAAAGGCTCAAAGACGAAACTCTTGTTCTGCTCCCCACGCTTCCTCTCGAAGCTCAACGGTCTTGCATTGAACTTGATCCGTATCACGCCTAAGGAATCCGCTTTCGGTCTCGACTTGATGAAGTACGTCACCTCACACGGTGAATTCATTCTTGTTCGCACCCCTCACTTCGGTGATCTTGGCTTCGGTGTTAAGTACGCTGGTACGGCTGTCGCTATCGACCCAGACCAGGTTAAGTACGCTTACTTGAACCAAGCTGAGAACGAGCTCCGCACGAACATTCAGGAGAACGATCGCGATGGTGTTAAGCACGAGTACCTCGCAGAATGTGGTCTCATGCTTGCTAACCAGACCGCTCACGGTATCATCCAGGGTGTTGCTGCTTAATCTTTAACAATTTACGACTATGAATCTCTCTGACGTACAATTGATGCAGGGCTTGGCGAGAAACGTTTCGTTGTCAGCAACGTCAACGACCGCAAATCCACGCCAGTTCAAAGCCATTGTCATCGAATACGTTGGCGCTTCCGCTTCTGCCTTGCTTACCGTCGCCTCGACCACCTTGGTCTCGGCGATCGGTAATGCAGGTTCCGAAGCTGCTGATGCCAACTTCACGGTGGGTGGTGTCCCTGGCACGATTGATCTTACGAACGCTGCAGCTAACACGGCTGGTGAACTCGTTGATTTCATCAACGGCCTCACTGACTATAAGGCTCGCCTCGTAGGTCTTCGCCGCGCAGACGTTATCTCCGGTGCTGGTTACTTCGTTGCTGCTTCCACGCAGCAAGCTAAAGGTAATGGTGGTTACGCTGTTAACACGGCTGTCGCTGTCGCTCTCCACGTTACCGCTGAACTTTCCATCCTCGACGGTAATATCTACTCCGGCCACGCCGCGAAAGATAAGGCTATCGGTGGTGTAAACTCAGACTACGCTCGTCAGTCATTGGTAGAGCTCATGCAAGTTGATGAAACTCTTACCTATACTGGTGCTGGTGTATTCGAGGTAATCGAAGTAAATGACTACGCTAAAACAGACGAAGTCATCTACTCCGGTACTATCCCTGGTGCTACCACGGTTGCTGGTACCAAATCATTCGGTTCACTCGGTATCAGTGGTATCACTGCTCGCCCTGGTTGCCGTCTCTTGGTCCGTTTCCGCGCTGCTTCAACATTGTCTGCTGTCACGAACCTCGTGATCTACGGCAAGTTGAAATCGAAGGTCTAAAACCCTAATCGGCAGTAAGCCATGTGGGATCGTGTCCGCCTCCTCAGCATGCCACGATCCCCATGAGGAATGGGTTACTGCCACATTCCCCAAATGAAATTCCAAGCCCACGCAAAGAACTTGCGTCTGATCCAAAAAGCTGGCTATCAAGAGGTTGATAGCTCAGCTGGTATCCCGGTTATTGTTAATCATCCACAGATTGCTATTCACTTCACAAGCTATTTCTACGAAACAGAGAATGAAGATGAGATCGTCTGGTTGAAGCGTCATCGCATGTTCTCCGAGACGGGCAATGCCCCAGGTCACTTCTGGGAATATGTCGCTCCTCGCAATGTAGAAGCTGAACTTGCTGCTGAAAAAGTCCGCGTTGCTGAGCTCGAAGCCCAGCTCGCAGAAAAAGCAAAACCAAAAGAAGAACCGGCTAAGATGTCCGCCAAGGACATTGCCAAGCAGGTCGCTAAAGAAGAAGAGACCCCATAACGGGGTTTCTTTTTTATGGTACAATCAAAGCATTATGATCGCCGTGACGCCGGTTACTGACCCTAAATCCTATGTCATCGACCCTCTAATTGATGGCCTGTCTTCTACCGTTTGGGTCAATGAGAACGATAATACGGTCATCAGTGGTGGGAAGTACCAGCTTAATAACACCTCGCTGCGCTCCGTGCCCCAGTTCCTCTATGGCGAGGTTGATTTTAAGGTGACTATCCCGTCAGCGCCAACGACCGGACACGCCCGTACAATCGGCTTTAAGGGCGTTTCAGTAGGTAACCGTGGCGCTCTCTTGTTTACGATCGTTGGTGCAGTCTTCACCGCCTCAGTCTATACGAACGATGGCACGCTCTTTGCTTCACAAGTTATTCCATGGAACGCCGCTTGGACGAATACTCCGATTAGTCTTGTCATCTCGCATCTTGACACTAATGCGACATTCATCGTTAGAACTGCTGCCGGCGCCGCTGATGAGTACAAGAAAGCTTTTGATTTAGCCACGCGCACGTTGCTTGAGACAAAGATCGTCGAGATCTCCAACGCTCTCTTTGTTGACAACGATACGGTTGACAATCTTCTGGTTAGCTATGTAGCTCTCAACAATATCCAGCGTGTTACCTCCGCTGAACACTTCGCTGGTCTCGTTCCATCAGACGGTACAGGTATCCCGGTCCACATTGAAAATGCTTCAGTAATAACTCAGAGTCCCACCTACAACGTCTTCTTAGATGAAGCCTCAGCCACTATCACATATGTTGGCGAAGCTCTCCCCGGAGTCGCAGCCGCCTCTGCTCTTTGGCGTATTAAGAGACTTGATTCGACCTCTGGCCTTCTTATTACCTGGGCAGACGGTGACTCAGACTTTGATAAAGTATGGGATAACCGAGCCTCTTATTCTTATTCGTAACGTGGTATAATATAAGCATTATGTCGAAATCAAACTCCTCTGAGGACGCAACACTAGACGCGCTTTTACGCGCTGTTGATCCGTCCTTCCGTTCAAACGCTAACCGTTATATTGCTCTCTATACCGCAGACCCTGGTGAAGGTGGTTCAGCGAATACGAACGAAGCAGCCTATACTTCCTATGCTCGTGTGACCGTAACGGCTGCAACGGGTTTTAGCGCCGCTGCTAGTGGTTCATCAAATAACACTGGGCTTATCCAATTCCCTGAATGTACTGGTGGTTCTGAAACCATTACCTATGTTGGCATCGTTGATACTTCCTCTGGTGCTGGCGTGATTATCTACTCTGGCGCATTAACGGCTTCCCGTTCCGTTTCCTCTGGTATTCAGCCACA
>JACCDT010398157.1_pt1 | contig 40570 bp, 66 predicted proteins | sample 7446291 | NCBI WGS metagenome assembly JACCDT01 (sample SAMN15323446, study PRJNA562643) | freshwater metagenome | isolation source: river surface water | place: USA:Blue River Watershed | collected 2017-08-17
GAAAAACTCATGGAGCGTGCTAAAGCATTAAAAGTTCAAATTGATGGAATTAATGAGCAGCTTTTGACATTAGCTGCACATCTTAGAAACATGCCAGATTTTGCTAGAAAGTGCAGAGCCGAGATAGCTAAGGCTAAGCTTGCGAATAGCGCACAGGGCAAGAAACTCATACAAAATCTTCTTAATCTTTCGGAAACTAAGTTACTAAAGTAATATGTTTATATTACGTGAAACTAAAGATCAAATATTAAATCAAAGAATATTTGAATATATTTCTGATGAAAAAGAAATATTAGCAGAATTTAACAATACAGTACCTGTTGTTTATAATAACATCTCAGAATTAGAAGAACATGGGAAATATTGTGAAATACATTTAATACATTATAAAAATACTGGAAAAAGATTCTTCATAGAAAATATAATAATACAAAAAATAAATAATAACTCATATAGTAATTCATATTTAATAATAGACGGAACAGATTTAACTAACGAAGAATTTTATAATATCAAAAATATACTTAATAATTTAAGTTCAATGAAAAGAATGTTGTCAAGTTTTATAAATTCTAAAACATTAAAAAGACATGTAGACAATGATATTACAAATAAATATAATCAAACTAATGATAAAAAACATATATATGATTTAATAGTATTAAACAATGATTATTTCACAAATAAAATATTTTATGAAATACATGTAAATTCATTAGATCCAAAACTATCAATAATACAAAACTGGGGTAATGTATTATTTTGCGCTAATAATCAAAAATTATATGAAATAGTATCAGATCCAAATTATCAATCAGAAATAGTAAAAAAAGAACAATTAAAAGAAGAAAAAAAACAATTAAAAAAAGAAAAAGAAAAAGAAGAAAGTAAACTATTCACATTTGTTGAACTTAAAGAAATTGCAAATATAATTTACAATGCAACTTTACAAAGAAAACTAGAAAATATTTTAAACTTAATAGAAAAACATAATTTAGATAAAACTGAAATTGAAATAAAAATCTATAAAGAGCAACAAATTATAAGCCTAATAGATGTATTAGAAACATTTGAATCATTTACTAAACTTAATGATAATCAAATCAAAAAATTAAATAAAATTATGAAAGAATATCATGAATATTATTATCGTCAATTTACATTTCCATATAGAAAAAATAAAATACTAGAAAAAATGGACAATATTAATACATATATACAAAACTTTTCTAATAAGAAAAAAGATAAATTAAATACATTAGAACTACAATTAACTAAATTAAAAGAAAAGCCAAATGTAACTAAATATGAAATAGATGAAATAAACTTTTCAATAAAAGATTTTAAAAATCAAATTATAGATAAACAATTTACAGAAGAAGAAATTAGAAAACTTAAATTAATTTTTCTAAATTTATGATGGCTTAATTTGAGAAAACATGATACAAGAACATGAACTAAAAATAAATACTCCAGTAAAACTGGAGCATTTGGTATCGCAAACTAAACGTAATCCAATCATAAGATCAAAAATACTTAGAGAAGCTTACAGAATAGCGCAAAAATCAAAATCAGAATTCAGGCATGGAGCAGTTATATATAATAAAAATAAAATAATTGCTACTGGATATAATATTCCTAAAAAAAGCCATCCAAAAGGTAGTGGAAGAAATTCAACTACTCATGCCGAAGTAATGGCAATTACATTAGCATTAAAAACTACAAAAGATTTTTCAAAACTAGAAATCCTAATTATCAGACTTAATAAAAAAAATCAATTTTTGCTTAGCAAGCCTTGCAACGATTGCATGAATTTAATCCAAAGGCTTGGAATGAATCCAATCTGGAGCATTTAATTATAAATTAATTAAAAATATATTATGAAATATTTTGCATATATACTATTAGCCAATAACGAAATTTATTCATGGGGTGTTACATTAGATGATAAGTCATTTCCTAATGATGCAGTAGATCCAATGCCATTTGCAAAGAATGCTTATGAAAGCTTACTAAGCTTCTGCTCTAATGAAGATAGATCAAAATCCCACTTAACTTTTTATAATCCTTCCAAAGTCAGACTTTCTATGGTAAGATACAGAATATCTTCTATGGAAGAGTTTCATAGCAAAGTAAAAAGTTTTAAATATATTAATAAATTTAAAGGAATAAAAATCGAGGATTCAAAATGTTTAAAGTAAAAAATATTCTAATAGCTATTCTATTAGCTGCTTCATTGTCAAGCTGTATAACAAAAGACATTCCTGGCGAATGGATTGCTGCTCAGCAATCACAAATGGAAGCTGACAGAGCCAGAGTTCTCCAACTAGAAACAGAAGTTGCCCCAGTTGTAGCAGAAGATCGCATCTTAACAAGATTAAACGACATGTTAGATTCATGGAAAAATGAACTAAACGCCAGACAATTAAAGCTTGATGAAGCAAAGAAGTAAGGTAGTTTATGTCGCTTAATTTTGATGATGTAAAAAACGCATTCTTAGCTGAGGCAGAAAAAACCTTAGCAGAATTTAAAGATCTAGAAGAAAAAGCTAGACCAATACTACTTAAAGTAGCTGAATTAAGCTCTAAAGTAGCATACTATAGATTAATTAACGATCCTTTGCCAGCATTAGAAACTTCTCTAATTGCGACTCTTAGAGAACTAGAATTAGCAGGATTACTTGCTATAAGAAATGCATGGGAAAAAAATATTACTAATATATTTCAGACAATAACTAAAGTCCTAATAGGACTTGCCGCAACAGCATAACTTCTTTAATTCATATTTGTTCCAAAAGACAGAAATTAATTCTGTCTTTTTTTATCACTATAAAAAACATGAAATTACCATATAAGAAAGAATTGATAGAAAAGACTATCATCAGTTTAAATTATGACAAATCTGTAAAATCATATTTATCATATGAACAATACATTGCTATATTAAATTCTTACCACGAAAAATTCAAAGCATTCCAAAAAGTAGATGATGCATATATGGAATTATATGCAGACTTTGATACAAATGTAGTAAAGAAGTACTTAGTAGATATGCCTGTAAACATAGAAGCAAAGAATGTTTACGGCGATATTCCATATGATGATTTAGTAAATATAAATCATTATAAGGATAGAGATGTATTCTTTGATTTTACAAGCAAGTTTGTAAACGTATCCATAAACTATACACCAGAAAGAGAAGACATCGAAAAGCCATTAACGGTTATTCCATACCTACAGGCTATGATAGATTTCTTCTCTACTGAAAAAACAAGAGCAGAACTAAAATCTGAGCTCTCAGATTTCTTTAATCTAGACTTTAAAGCCAGAGGAGAGAATGCTCTAAAGATAGACGGAGAACCAGCTTTTGAATACGCTCTATATACTATATATCATTTGACTGGAATAGAACCAGAAGCAAATGTAAAGTATCTTTCAAAATTCATTAAGAAACACTTCTCTAAAGAAGAACATAAGAGAATGTTCTCAGCTTTAGAAAAGATGCCAGAAACTGACAATTCCATCATAGACTTCGTAACCTCAAAAGGTGTATAAAAAATGACATCTACTGTTAGCCATAGCACACCAGAAACACATTCTGTAGAAAGCGATATTGAATTCATTAAAAATCTTTCTAGGAAGTTTTCATTAATAAAGCAGAATCTTGAATCATATTTCTTTGAAAGAGATTTGATTATTGAATCAATATTGTTAGCTATCTTTTCAAAAGATAACTCTTTCATATATGGGCCAACTGGCACAGGAAAAACAAATCTAATTAATTGTGTAATGGAGCACTTCCCATTCCTTAAAGTATTTATGGAACAGGGTGGTCACGACACAACAAAAGAAGATCTATTTGGTCCTATAAATATCAAGAGATATACTCAAGATGAAGAATATTCAAGATTAACAGATGGGTTCATCCTAGATGCAGACGTGGTCTTCATTGATGAATTTTCTGACATACCTGGAAAAGTTCAGAGAGCACTCCTCGGTATTTCTTCTAAGAACAGATTCTTTAAGAATGGTTCCGAAAAAATCTATTGGAAAGGGAGAACATGTGTATTTGCTTCTAACTTCTTTAGAAAGACAGACGAAACAAAGGCTGTAAACGACCGTATTCTACTTAAGGCAAGTGTTGACTATATGTCTAGCACAGCTCTTACTGAATATGTCATAAAGGATGAAACTCCTTATGATAACAAAGGTATATTCTTCACTAAAGAAGAGCTGGATTCTTTTGATAGAATTCTAAAGAATGTTAAGTTAAACAGAATGGGTAAGCTACTTTGCAAGGAAGTATTTGAAAAATATAATACAGAGCTTACAAAGCCAACCAGTTCCACTAGAACAGAACACATTTTTAATGGCTTATCAAGACTTTCAGATAGAGCGATTAAAGAATCTTTTACTATTATCAAAACTCATGCTATTTTAAGTAATAACATATATTTTGATAGTATAACAAATAATTTAATCGTAAGAACAGCTGCAATATTTAAGCCACTAGAATTTATGGGACCATTTGTTAATGGTAAACTAAATCTAGAACTTTCTGCGATTATCAAAAATGTTAACACAACTATCTATAATAAGATTTGTGTTACTGAAATTCCAATTGCTGATCCAAAGACTGGCACTATCAAAGAACAAAAACTAGATATAGATGTTGCATACAAGCAGACAATGGATGCTTATGAAAAGGTCTGTACTGGGCTTAATGAAGTGCCAGATAAATCTGCAAGAATATCACCAAATGCCTGGAATGTTTCAGATCCTGGCTCATTAATTGTATACATCAAATCAATTCTAAATAAACTAGAAGAAGCTACTAGAAATTCTGATGTATTCAAGCACTTCCCAATTATTTCAACAGAAGATGCTGCTAGAATTCAAAATGCAATTCATTGCATTAATATGCTTTTTGAGCATATCAAAAACAAAGGTGAAAACTATAAGTTAATCACATACGCTGAATTAATAGAAGCTCTCTCTAGTTTTGAGACATTCAATAAAAAGAACAAGAGAAAGGTTTAATGATTATTACAACAATTAAGCCATATGGCGGTTCATTACCTGACTACATAATTGACATATTAAACGTTGACGTAAATAGAAAGTTTATAAGACGTTTGTCATTACAATATGATATACCAAAAAATATCATTATTAATATGGCTATTATGTTAGGTAGTCAGTATGAATACATAAAAAAGCGCGAAGTAATTGATTACTACGCACCAAGGATTAAAAACCCACAACTTAATCCAGAAGATATCATAGATCAGTACTACACTGAAACTATGGCATTAGTATCCTTAATTGAAAATGATTATTACTTTTCTACTTTAAATACTAATGGCATTACTGCTCAAACATTTTTAAATATTGAAATGTTTATAGTAATGACAAAAACTTTAGCTAAAGAAACTCAAATATTTGATTGCTTATCTTGTGAGTTAAATCCACAATGTTCATTGTTTAATAACAAGATAATGCCAAATAATGACTACAATGATAATGATGTCAAAACTATGGCACATCCAAAATGTCCATATTCGCAAATGAGTAATTTCGGATTTCAGCTACAAACAAATGCTACAAATCTGATGAATAACTTAATGCGTAAAGACATGCTTAAGATTACTAATAATATGAGGGATTCTATCCAACGAGATACTAATCAAAATACAGCAGCTACAAATGGCGACGTAACAACTGGCTATTTTGGCAGCTTCACTAATGAGATTAAGAATCTTGCAAAAAGATGGAAAAATAACAAAGATGCTTTGTATATTTTCATTAAGACAATTGGTAATCAAATTGTAAAAACAGACTTTGGTAAAAAGTATATAGATTCAGAAGACAACGTAGTAAGAGAAAAGCATCGTGATGTAGAATCTTTCGAAGATTTAACAAAGATGAAAGCTTCTGATTTAGCCCAGCTAAATGTAAGTCAAGAAAAATTCATATCAGATTTCATAGAAGGAAACTTCTCTGTTAAGCAAAATCAAGCTGCTATTAACGGAGGAATCTTTGCGCTACTAGATGTTTCAGGCTCAATGGGTGCTGGCGCACGACATCCTACGTATATGACATCTTCTTTCGGATCATTAGCTTCTGCTATTCTTTCTGTCTTCTTGGAAAGATGCGACGTTACTAATGAGCAGTTCTTCTTTAGAACATTTGATACAACTACTAGTCCTTTAGAGCATGCATATGATCAAAAAACTAGAGCTGTATTGAAAGCAAAAATAGAGAAGAATTCATATAATGGTGGCGGTACTAATATAGTACAAGCCATGCAAAAATGCGCAGAAGACTTCAAGAATAGTAATGTAGATCCAAAACAATCTGAATTATTACTAATCTCTGACTTAGATGCAGACTGGCCTGATTCAGCTCTTAGCATTATAACAGATATGCATAATCTTGGTACAAAAGTAAGAATTCTTATGATTACTGATGGCCAATATTATAGTAGTGGTGCATTTAAAGCACTTAAACCAGTATCAGATGTTTTCTTGATGCTGGATACAAATAAGCCAATTTCAACTAAAATTTTTGACATAGTCAAGCCAATCAAAGGTTCTTCAGAGGAAGAATAACATAATGGACCAATTCAATTCAGATACAGATGATGATAAAGACCCTGATAGTATTACTACAGGAAATCCTAATCAACCATCGGATCCTAATGAAAAAGATAATGATGATTCTTCAAATGCAGAACCAACAGATCCAACTTTAGAAAAACTAAAGTCATTTGCTGGTTCTGTAAAGAAGAAAGGCGCAAAAAATAATGATACTCTTGATAATTTTGGCACAAATCTAAATTATCTTGCGAAAGGTGGTATGATCGCCCAGGGTTTCTCTGGGCGAGAAGAAATCATTAGAAAGATGATTGAGACCATGTGCAATAGAGACACACCAAATCCAATACTTGTTGGAAATCAAGGGTGTGGCAAAACCGAAATTGTTCATTATTTAGCTAAATTAATTAGTACTGGTGCTGTTCCAGATAAGCTAAAAGATAAAGTAATCTATTCTATTGATATCAACGATATTGTCGCTGGTACAATGTATAGAGGTCAGTTAGAAGAAAAGATACAAACAATAACAAAAACTGCCATGGCAGCTAGAAATGTTATTCTTTTCTTCGACGAACTACATATGCTTAGATCTGCTGGAGATAGTTCTGAATCCCAAAACGTATTCATGAATGCGCTAAAGGGACCTCTTGGTTCTGGTATGCTTAAAATTATCGGAGCTACTAGTGAAGAAGAATTTGAAGTAGCTTTTTCTAAAGATCTTAGATTTTCAAGAAGACTAAAGAAAATTCAAGTATCTGATTTATCAAAACAAGATATTCTTAAGATCATAGAAAATAAAACTAATGTTTATGAAGAATTTCATAAAGTAAAGTTTGATAGAAATCATTTAGAATTAGTATATAGTCTTGCAGAAAGATTTATTCCAGACAGATTCTTCCCAGAGAAAGCTCTAACTGTTCTTGACATTATCTTAACAAAAGAAAGTTTAAAGCCATTCTATGATACTGAAGGACATAAAGATACCTATGCTGGATTGCAACTTCAATTAACAAAACTAATAGAAGAAAAAGATAAAGCAATAGCAGAAGAAGAATTTACTAAAGCTGGCGAACTTCGTTCTCAAATTTTGTATATACAATACAGATTAGAAACAGGTTTCGAAACTAAAGAAAGCAAAACATTAATTTCTTCGAAAGATACTGTCTTTACTGCTGTTAAGGACATATCTAATAATGATATTGTAAATCCAACAATAGAAACAAAAGAGAGATTTAAAAATCTCAGAACAAATCTAATGACTAGTGTCATTGGCCAAAACGAAGCAATTGATAAAGTTGCTAGTGCTATACAATCTGCAAAGTATGGCATTAAAGACAAGAATAAGCCATTAGCAACAATGCTTTTCCTTGGCAAGACTGGAACAGGCAAGACTCTTCTTGCGAAGAAACTTGCTGAAAATGTATTCGGATCTAAAAACTTCTTCAAGTTTGATATGTCTGAGTATGATACAGAAATTAGTAGCTCTAAGCTGCTTGGTTCTAATCCTGGATTTGTAGGATATAACGAATCTAGTCCTTTGCAAACAGCTATCAAAAATAATCCATTCTCAGTATTTCTATTTGATGAAATAGAAAAAGCTCATCCAAAGATACTAGATTTATTCCTACAGCTTCTTGATGAAGGAAGAATTACTACAAATAATAAAGTAACATTAAACTTTACTAATGCTATTATTATTATGACATCTAATATTGGAAGTCATCATCTAAGAAAGTCTTCTAAGATTGCGCTAGATCCTTCTAGCAGATCTACTGGCGATCAAACACGCAATAAGATTATTGAATCACTCTATGATCATATGCGTCCAGAAATGATCAATAGATTTGATGAAATTCTAGTATTTAATGAAATTAAGAACGAAGATTGCAAGAAGATTGTAGATCTTGAACTTAATTACATTAGAGAAATTGGTAAAGATAAGAATATTACCTTCTCTGTTACTGACGGAGCTATGGACAAGATTGTCAAGGAATCTTTCTCAGAAGATTTCGGCGCAAGAAATGTTCGTAGATACGTACAAAAGAATATTAATAAGGCTATAAGTTCCTTGTTGATACAGTTAGATGTAGAAGATAACATAGATTTAATAATTGACATAAAGAACAATGAATTAATTGCTATTTCAAAATGAAAGATTTGTTAATAAGTTATAAAATGAGAGCTGAATCAATTGATTCAATACTATCAAATGAATCAGACTCATTTAAAGATGACAAAGATGTATTAAATTATCTAAAGACATTTAATACAAATGAAATGCCAGAAGAAGATTTAGACAAAATTATTCATTTAAGTGGCGATAATTCATTCTTTCATACAAAAGCACAGGGCATAGATGTGTCCTGTGCTTCTCTAAACTATGTTGTAGAATACTCATCTAATGATAAAGAATTTGAAGAAAGTTTCACAAAACTATCTTTAATGGAAGATGAAACACGTCTTAAGTTAATAGTATTACCAGACGATCTTGCTGGAAAATATACATCTTTAGCTGATAAAGAAGGTATTAAACTCGTATCTAAATCAGCATTAGATTCAGACAAATGGATATGGTAACAAAGGATAAAAACAATGCCTGATTTTGATTTATTTGGCGATTCTGATGATTATTATTACTCCAATAACAAAACAAACAAAATTAATAACCAAGCAAATAAAATACAAAAATTAGAAAAATCATTACGAACAAATCAAAAAACTTTGCGTAAATACGCAGAAAAAATAGCAGAACTAGAAATAGAAATTCAAAAACTAAAAAACCAATGTCAACAGAAATAATACCTGACAATCCAAATAAAAATATTAGTATAAATCTTTTACTAATGTTTGGTATTACTTGTGCAAGTATATTGCTTTATATTATATATTTATATTTTGGTATTTATGCGCTTGGACTTGGAGTTGGTTGTGTTATGTTTAGTGTATTAACAGGACTTGTTGCTGGTCTAGAAGAACAAAAACTACAAAATAAACATTTATCTCCGTTAAATTTAGATGTGCCGATGCCACTAGTAACACCTGCTAAGAAAGAAAGTAATACTTCATTAGAAGCCGTGGAGGAATTAGCTTCGGCTATAATCGGAGCATGTGATGAATCTAATAAAGAAAATCTGGACTGGAATTTGCGGACTGCTGTTAAAAAAGCCCGCGAAAAGTGGCGAAGAAATACTCTGTAAAGTTTGTGAGCAAACAAAAGATGATTGCAGTAGACTAAAAGGATTCGACGATATACCTTGGGGCTCTGCAATTAATTGCATTGCTTGTAAAGAAGAAGAGGCCGCAATTTTACTCCTTGATAAGGAATTTAACCAAAATGGACATAAATACAATCCATCCAACAACCAGCATTACATCTAATGATATTATTTTCCTTTTAAAAGGAACTCGCGCAGAAAGAGCTCAACTGTCAGATGGTAATCTAATTAGCAATACACTTTTTGCTATTAAATTACTTGAAAAAAGAATGGCTGAATTAAATGCAGCAAATCAAGAGATCGTAAGACTCAAAGAATCAATTAATAAATCTGTGATTACTTCTACTTCAAAAAGTAGCAGTGATGATTTTGTTCCAGTAGGTCCTTTTGTTTCTAATAATTATTCTCCTAGATTTATAGAAGATTCAAAAGGTATGGTAGTTTGTCAGTTATCTCCATACATTAATATAAATCATATGTTAGAACTACTAAATAATAGCATAATTAAAGACGATGTAAAAATTTCAGATTTACCTGAACCTCCTCCTATAGAAACTCTTAGACGTGACGGTAGTACTATTCTTAGAAAGAATATTCCAAACCCACCAAAAGGTAATACTTATTAATCTTTTATGATTCAAATTAAAACATTAATAAAAGTTATAAAAATAGAAGTACATCCGCCTATTAAACCGGATGTGAAAAAATTAAATAAAAAAACAAGATATATACAAAAAATACAAATTCCTTATTCAATAATAGTACGTTATACTAATTCATGGCGTGCGGTTTATAGACCATCATTCCGTGATAAATCTTATAATGAATATACATTGGAACTATTTAATGAACATAGTAACTTCATTGGTTATATATATGATACAAAATTAGTATTATTATATAATTTAGAAGATAATTTTATAACAGATCATGAATTTCTTAATTATCTTACAAATAAAAAAGAAGAACCTAATGAAATAAGACAAACATCTTTAGTACTAAGTATAATTACAACATTTATACTAGGATTGTCTTTAGGTACTCTGTTGTCATATTTATTTTCATAACATGGATAGCATAATTACATTTATAATTGGTTTTAGTTTTGGTTTTAGTATCGTAATTACCTTAAAAAGATTAATTGATCTTTTTAGAGAAGATAAATAATACAGGCTAATAGCTCAGTCGGCAGAGCACTTGTCTGATATGCAGGCGGTCCCATGTTCAATTCAGGGTTAGCCTATACAAACAGGAATAATGTTATGAATTCAGAAAACAAATCATTTAATTACCAAAAATTTTATGACACATATGATCTAAGTTATGTACCTGTCCCAGGTGATAGATTCTATAAACACATATCAAAATATAACGACTTAATTTATGAGATAACTAATGATCTTCAATCTAAAACGGAATTTAAAAAGAAAGAGGCAAACTTCTTTGATATGTTAAAGAGTATGTAATCATGAATAACACAGTAAATAACTATATAAAAGAAATTGCTAGATTAAAAAAACTAAGAGCTGATTTTAAAAAAGAAAGACCTGGGTATGAAGATTTAGAAATAGATGATCTATTTGAAGAAATTTATGGAAATGATGTATCTAGATTAGATGACATGTATTATGAATTATCTCAAAAAGAAAGAGATTTTGTATATAAAAGACTTGGATATACATTTTATAATTCTTAAAATTACAAAAATATGAATACACAAAAAATTAATAATTGTATAGAACAAATCAAAATTCTAGACAAACTTCAACAAGAACTTAAAGAAAATAGACCTAATTATACGCCATCTGAAATAGATGAACTTTTTGTCATACAATATAAAGACAAAATTAGTATATGGTTAAAAGACATGAAAAGTCTTACTGTAGAAGAAACCAAGAAACTATTCAGTATAATTATGGGCACGAACGAATAGTTTTGCTATTAACATCAAATACACAAACATGGAATACAAACATGAATGATCCAAAATTTGACATTGTATTAAAAAAATTAGAATTACTATATGAATCATTTGAAGATTTAAGTAAATCTAGACCTAATTCTTCTGAAGAAGAATTACTCCAATTATTTCAAAAACAAAACAAACAATTAATTGCTGAAATGGAATCAGATTTCAACAAGCTTGCTAAAGAAGTAGATGAATCATTTAACGATCATCTCACTAATGATACTCTTGAGGAAGAAGATACTTAACATGAATAAAGAAGAACATCTGTGGGAGATGATGAGCGATAACAAATATACTACTAGAGATCTTCGTCTATGGGTTTGCGAAGCCCTTGCGGAACGTGATGCCGCTCGCGAAGAAAGTAAAGTATTAAATGATTTCGTGAATAAGCTAAAAACCATCATCAATTCTGATAACGATAGCATGATAAGTTTGAATGGTATCCTAAATGCAGTACTTGCACTCAAGGAGCGCGAGGCAGATTTGGCGAAGCTGAAGGCCGCGCAGCCCGAAGTGATCGACATCAATGTCGCCACGGATGCCGTGCGATCCGCTCTCGATCGAGCGCGGAGAGAAGATCTCTGGACCGACGAGTTTCGTCTGAAGCGCGCCTTGGTAGCCCTGGAGTCTTCCGTGGGCGAGGTCCAGTCGTGGCCGGAATGGAAGGAGTGGCGCGCGAAACGCGGCGACGAGCCCGCCGAGGCTCCGGATCCCTTTGCCCGAGACATTCAAGGGAATTTAATTCCTCAGGCCGAACCCACTGTGCCAGCGCAGAAGCAGGAGGGGCCGTTCAGCGTTGCGTCAACTCGTGGCGCTGAATGCAGGATCGACGAAGGCGGCGTCTGGTCGTTCATCACGCGCGACCGGAACTGTGAGATGCCACCTGAGCGCCTCGTCCGCATCCTGAACCTCGGCGCCGAAGAGGAGAAGCTCCGCGCGCGCGTGGCGGAGCTGGAGCGCAACGTCGAGATCGCGACGACGAACGGTCTGCGCGCGACCCAGGCGCACAATCGCGAACTGGCCCGCGCCGACCTCGCCGAGGCGAAGCTCGCCGAACGCGAGCGACAGATCGACTCCATGCAGGAGGCGTCCGCGTCGTTCGTGCGCGAGCGGGATGAACTGAAGGCGAAGCTCGCCGCGCTCGGGGAGAGCCCGATCCCGAGGGCGCTGGTCGAGCGGTGGCACAGCTACGCATCCGGCCTGCAATCCGGCGCGTGGTTCGCCGAGCTCCTCGCCGGACGCGAGCCAGGGATGGCCTAATGACCTGCAATGAACCTTTATATGTAATTATAAAGTCTTCAAGACTCTACCTTGGTGGACCAGGATATAGTGGTCCAGCTTGTTTAGAAGCAAATATAGAACCAGGAAAAATATATGAATCCTTTGAAGAAGCATCCAAAGATGCAAAGTTATTAACAAAATTTAATTCAATTGGATTTACTGTAGAAAATTTTAGAAAATGAATAATTTAATAATATATCATGCTAATTGTCCAGATGGATTCGGATCTGCATACATAGCAAAAAAAGCTTTACCCTCTTCAATATTATTTGAAGGAATCTATAAAAAGCCAGCTCCTTTAGAATTAGCAAAAGATAAAGATGTTTATATACTTGATTTTAGCTATCCAAGAAATCAATTACAAGAACTAAAAAATGTTGCTAGATCTTTAGTAGTATTAGACCATCATAAAACAGCTCAGGCTGATCTTATTGGATTCCCTGGATGCATATTTGATATGAATCAAAGTGGTATTGGTCTAACTTGGAGACACTTCTTTCCATCTGAAGAACCACCTTGGTTAGTACAGTATGTAGAAGACAGAGATTTATGGAGAAATAAACTACCATATTCTACTGAAATATCACATGTCATTAGAATGACGCGTCATACTATAGAAGACTGGGATAATCTATATAATAGAACTATTGATGATGTAATAAAGCAATCTTTATATATTAAAGACTTTATTCAATACTATATTGATACTCAAGTTAAACTATCGCGAAAAATAACTTTAAATGGATATTCTGCTATAATTGTAAATACACCATATGAGTTATGTAGCGATGTTCTACATGAAATAATAGATAAAAATCTAGATATTGATATCGCAATGGGTTGGTGTTTAGATAACACTAAGCATATTAAAGTCTCACTAAGATCTAGACCTGATGTAGACTGCTCTCAAATAGCAATAAATTTGGGCGGTGGCGGACATAAGAATGCCGCTGGAGCATACATAAATACTAGTGTTGGTTATCATCTAGATCTCTTTTCTAAACATGATGAAATCATCACATTTTTAGAAAATATATAAATGATATATATACTACTATCAGCAATTACTATTGTTCTAGGAGCAGTAATAGCTTGGTGTGCCTTTTGGCTTCTATATATTACTGTTCTTATCATGTTTGGCAATGGTTTGTAGAGAAACAAAATGCCACAATTTAAAACGGGCAATTACTTAACAGAAGAATTCGTAACAACACATCTTAATGATGTGTTTCTTTTTACCAGTAATAACATAGTAAAAAGAGTTAAAGAAAAAACAATAGAAGTGGACCATAGATTAGTTATGGGTGCTGGTGCCGCAAAAGCATTCCTTAACTTATTTCCTATGTCTGATTCTATATTTGCAGAACGTATAAATATCATTAAGATATATGGTTGTTTTACTGCTAAATACACTAATACAAAGCTTAATAGACCATCAACCATAGGCGTATTTCAAACAAAAGAAAACTACAAAGATCCTAGTAATTTAAGTTTGATAAGTAAATCTACAGCTATGTTGAAATCACTAGCAACAAATAATCCACATTTAATTTATCATTTAAACTATCCAGGTATTGGACTAGGTAATCTATCTAAAGAAGTAGTATATCCAATAATAAAAGATCTTCCTGATAATGTAATCATATGGGAATTAAAATAAAATATACATTGTTATACATAACATATATTATTCTTAATACGTTATTATTTCCTGTTGCTTTAATAGGAGTCGCAATAAGACTAACATTAGATGTATATCTATGGATTTTTAATCCATTGTTTTATCTATGTTACAATATAAGTCTGAAATGCAACATTAGAAATAAATTCATCGATGAATACATTGAGGAAGAGGAATTAAGGAAAGATGCTTAAAAAACTAAAATTACTTACATACTTATCTTTAAGTATACTTATAAATTACTTAATAGTTCTACCTATGACAATAGTAGGTCATTTAAGTTATTTCATATTAGAAAATTATTGCTTACTTATGTGCAAGATAGAAGATTTTTCTACTTATCTTGAAAATCAGTATATTTATCAAACAGATTTTTATATAAAGCCATCTTTAAAAGATGAGCTACTTCAACAATCAGGCACAGAGGACGCAGATGCAAAAACTGGTAATGAGTAAGATTGTTCAACCTGGTGATTGCAATCCTTACCATAATCTATTTGGAGGTGTATTACTTGCTTCAATAGATGAAGCTTCTGCTATCTTTGCTAAGATTAATACAAAACAAGAGATTTGTGTTACTAAAAAGTTCGGGGAAGTAATATTCAATGTTCCTGTACCAATGGGAAGCATTATATATCTTTACTGTGAAACTATAAAAAAAGGTATTACATCTTTAACTATAAGAACTACAGTTAAGTATACAAAAGATTTTGAAGAACAAATAGAAGTTACTTCTTGTGACTTAGTGTTTGTTGCCTTAGATAAGGCGGGTCATCCTACTCCAATAACCTGGGAATAAAACAATGCAGCGTAGCGAATTTGGTATTACGGTTGGTAATAAGTTCTTACAATTTTGTGTGAACTACGATATGGCAACTGCTAGCGCAGTTGCAAATAATACCTATGACCACAGGTGGTATGGTATACTTTTGTTTAACCGTATAGGAATTGGTATTTCTATATGGCACAAAAAGCCTAAGTATAATTACTTATGCATAAATAATTTTGATCATGATACGACTTTAACAACAGGAGAATCATATATTGGTACTGTACTTAATAGCAAGTATCTATATATAGAAGACGATTCTGGCGAAACTCGTGTATACAAAAAAGAACTTTTTGAAGAGTTCTTTAGAGAAGAATAAATGAATAATAAATTATTATTACCAAATTCTTATCCAAATCCAGAAATAAAAATAAATCATATAAATGATTTAAAATTATTTACCACATGTTTAGATCAAAAAGTATATTTTATTTTATATAATTACAAACTTATTCTAGAGCTAAACATTACAGAAATGACATATTGGTTAAGAAGAGATGATGATATGTTATTTATTATTACATTCTTTTCTAACAAATCAATAAATTCAAATGAATTAGGATATGAGATCATTTCTCATGAACAAACATCTGCAATTGAACCAAATATAAATAATTCTACTCTATATCATATAGAATATAATATAAATTACCCAGTAGGACATGATTTAACTAATGATGATTTGCATACATCATTAGATGATGCGATTGCTGAATTAAGGTCTGCCAAAATATCAAAGAAAAAAATACGCTCTCCTCATAAAAAACTATTAAATTCTTATAAAAAAGCAATTGCAGAAATTTTAGATAGTCAAGAAATATACTCTAAAGAAAATGTAGAAAAAGCATTTATAGAATGGTATGGTGGTAAACTTCCCAAGTTTTGGAGATATTAATAATGCAAAAACAACCTTACAGTAGTTTAATGGTGCAAAATCATACACCAATAAGCTCTACTGACCAATTAAAAGAACTATCTAATTTAGACAAAGAAGTATTTGTTATAATGCCTGAATTAAGAATAATATATAAAACATCTATTATTAAAACAGAATTTATGATTAAAACTTTAAATCCTACTTCTTTATAGAATATATTTTTATATTCTAAGAAACATCCATTTTCTAAGAAAGATATATTATATTTAGATCTTAATGGAATAAATTCAACTAATAATGGTATGTATCATGAAATAGATAATTTAAATATAGAAGATCTAAATAATCCTGTAATTATTGATACATTATATCAATGCAGATATACACATGATATGATATATTCATCTTTAATATATCCTTCTTATGAAGAAGCTAGAGCTGCAGCAAAAAAATATTTAAATATTAGAGTATATAAAAAGAAATCTAGAAAACCACATAAAAAATTACAAAATTATATAAAAGAATGCGATTATTGCATTTATGCATTTAATTTTGAATTACTTGATATAAAAACTAAAACTACATTATCTACACCAAAATTGTTAACAGAAATTCCTAAATTTTGGCGATACTAGATCAGATAACATTGGTTCGAATCCAATACTAGCTTTATTATATATCGTTTGGAGAAATAGGTTTAATATCTTCAACAACTACATTGTTAGTTGGTTTAAGAATAGCATTTCCTGATGATTTCAAAGTAAATCCTTCTCTAATATAAGTATTTACAGCTGATGCTGTAAATCTTGCATCCCAATTTACTCTAGATTGTAACTTTGCTCTATCTAAGAAGTTTTCAAGTGATGTACTATAGGTATTAATATTTCTAGTAGAATCAGTATAGTCGGTTGGAGTTCCAGCATCAAATGAGTTCTTAGTACGAATAAGATTAGTCACTCTATCTGCTTGAGTAATAGAGAATTCTCCACCCCAATTATGAATAATATTTCTTTGTAATGTTAAGTTATTAACCCCACTTCCTGACCTTCCATCAACCTGCATAGGAATTGGAAAATCTCCTCCAGTTCTGTGAGCAACAATATTATTACGAATAATTGCTTCTCTAACATTTTGAATTTGTACACCCCAACCACGTAATTCACTGCTAGTAATATTCTTGCCGTCAAGAACAACATTGTTTAGACAAAGAACATCAACGCCACCAGGATTTGGCTCATTGCCACCTCCAAGCAGGAGCGCGATACTATTGCGCAGGAAGAGGTTGTCCTCGACCACGCCGCCCGGACGGAGCTGCAGGCCGTGCGAGGCGCTGTTCGCGATGATATTTTTGCGAACTGTCACTTTAGTACAAGTTCCAGAACCACTTTGTACATAAATACCATGTCTAAATATACTAGCTACAGCACCATCTACTGATGGATTCCAGCCATTATGATCTAAGACATTTTCTTCTATAAGAACATTGTCGCAATTTGCTATATAAATTCCATGTCCTACTGTACCTGTTACAGCAAAAGCATCGGTAATTACATTACGGCGAAATTGAATATCTCTTTTACGCTTAGTCCACCCAGGGATAGATAAGTTAACAGTATAACCTTTAAACTTACAATCTTCAACTAAAAGCCATTTAGCTTCCATTAACCAACTAATCCCATTAGGTTCTCCTATGCCTACATAAGTATTAGCGAAAAAGTCCAAACCAACAATACCTATATTATCTATACTAACTGGAGAATTTCCACCACTACTTGTAAAAATACCATTAGAAGATCCTGTAAGAAGCTTAGGACGTTCAATAGAAGAGCCATAGCTTGAGATTAATATTGGCTCCATAGGAGATCTTCCACTACATTTCCATTGACCAATAGATTCATTCCATGTATCACCTTTGCGCAATAATAGCCAATCAGGAAATCCATGGCGCATAAGCGCTTTGGCAGCTGCAATAGTACGTTTTGGTTTGTCTTCAGATAAACCATTGTTCGCATCATTTCCTAATGAAGAACTAACAAACACTTCTCTTGTGTCACTACTTTTTTCAAAGTATGTCCATCCGCCAATAATAGGTCTTCCTGGTACAACACTATAACCAACATTAATTAACATAAAATTGTCTCCTATAATATAATTAGTATTCTGCTATACTAATTTTTATATTATACTTTTTTAAAAAACCATAGAATATAGGACTATATCTAGGATAGACCGTATTAATTCAAATCAATAGCTTTGCTAAAGCTTCCTACATCTCAAAGGGTAGTATAAGTTCAAATCTTATACCTTCCGTATTAGTAGTTTCATGGCTAACCATAAACTACTGGGGACAGTCGGTTAGATGGTCAATACCATGACGCTGTAAACGTCACGCCCAACGGCTTCGGGGGTTCAAATCCCTCCTGTCCCAATAATTAGGAGTAACAATATGAAAAAAGAACAAAACAATTCTAAAAATAGTGTATTAGAAACTACAAAAGTAGAAATTGAATCTAATCCATTAGACTTAGCAATTCAAGAAACAGAAAAAAAGTCAAAACCTTTATCAGAAATAGAAGAGCTTACAAAAAAAGGATTTAAAGTTCTTAAAGAAGGAGAATATATAATATCTGTAAATCAAGCTCATTTTACACATGAAGAAGAAAATCCAATAGTTGTAACAAATAAAAATGGAAGAGAAAAGATTTTCTCAGAAGTCCATATAATTGGATCTTCTGAATTTGTTTGTACATCAAATATACAACGTGGTAGTTGTGGATTAAATGCTTTACAGAGATCTGTAAGACTTTCAATTAAACCACCATCTAGAATAGCTGTTAAATGAAAATGACTTTGTTATTTAATAGCTCTTCTCATTGGGCAATAATATTGCTTATGCAAGCAATGTTTAATATTAAAAATAATATTAATAATAATTCATTTTTTGTTCCAGCTTTAATAAGAGAGATATGGCTTAAATTTGGGTGGTTGGATTCAAATCTAGCATTAACACCAGTAGGAGAAGAATATTGTAAAAAATATTACTATCTTGCTGGTGTATCAGAAAAAGAATTGAATGAATTACTATCAAGCTGCAAAAAATAGATAACTCCTGGGGTTATAGCTCAATTGGGAGAGCATCTGCTTTGCAAGCAGAAGGTTGCCGGATCGTCCCCGGTTAACTCCATTTAAAAGAAGAGATCATGAAAAAACTTGCCTTCGATGAGCTAGCAAGACAGTGGAAAGAAGATACACAATTTCTTTCTAACGTCGGTGCTATCATAGATCACCCAGCGTATGAACATATAATTAGTCTTGGAGAAGAGATGGTTCCATACATAATCCAAGACATGTTAGAAAATGGCCCAAATCATTGGTTCAATGCATTAAGTAGAATTACAGGCGCTAATCCTATTACTAAAGATATAGTAGGAAATCTAGATAAGATGGCAGATGCCTGGATTACGTGGTATAATAATAGATTATAAATATATTAAGCTATTTAAAATAGCATTAACATACTAAACCTTACAACAGGAAAAAAATGCCCACACGAAAATTAAACATCGCTAATGGTCTTAAGATTGCCGCCAGAATTGCAGGCAAGCTTAAAGCTTCTCAGGTAATAATTGCAGCTCACAACACCTCTACTGAAAATAGTGTTAAGCCATTAGTTCCAGTTAGAGAATGTGAAAGACTAGTAGATTCTTATACTAAGGATCTAATTAGCCTAAAAACTGCTATTCAAATAGCTAATAGCGGAGTTTTACTTGAGCTAGTTGCTCTTGGCGAAGCTAAAGCTTCGCTTACATTCTGGAACGGTGTAAACGACCAATCCAGGACAGAAAAAGAAAGAATTCAATACAGAGATCAGACTGCTTCTGAAATTGTTTGGAAAGCCGAAATCTCTGCTAAAGAAATTCAAACAAGACGAGAACACTTCCAGCAAGAAGCAAATCGTCTTCAGGATATCATCGACGAATACAATGCAAAAACATTTTTCGAAGTAGAGTTATCCGTTGATTCGGTAATTCTATAAGAAGAATTCTAACAGGTCTAGAGATTAGCTAATAAGATGATCGCCATACTTATATAAGGTATTGTAATCGACTTTAAGATTTAAAATTAAGTCTGTTAAACCTTAATAATTATTGGTTAAATGTTAAAAATAAGAAATTGGTCATTCTTGTTAACTATCTTTAGCCTGTTAGTTTATATAACTGAACCATTTAAGATAAGGAGTTTACAAAAATGGCGACGCAAAAAGCAAAAGAAGATATCGGCGTAATTGTTGGCCGATTTCAAGTTCACAGTCTTCATGCAGCTCATTTAGAGCTAATTAATTACGTTAAATCAAGACATGAAAAAATAGTAATAATACTTGGTTTAGCTCCTGTAAAATGTACAATTCAGAATCCATTAGATTTTGAATCTAGAAGAGTAATGTTTAATGAACATGGTATTACCAATGTCCATTACATTCATGACAATCCTAGTGATAAAGTCTGGTCTAAATCTTTAGATTCTTTACTTGAAACTCATCACCCTAACTTCACATATAGATTATATGGAGGCAGAGATAGTTTCATTAGCAAGTACTACGGTAAAAATCCTACTGAAGAATTAGTACAGACTGTATTTATGTCTGGTACTGAAGAACGCAGAAAGATATCTTTAAACCATCCTAGAAATGCTGATTTCAGAGCAGGAGTAATATTCTCGACTTTTGATAGATTCCCAGTTAGCTATCAAACAGTAGATATGATTGTCTACGATAGAAGTAGACAATCTGTACTTCTAGGGAAAAAACACAAGACTGATGGAGAACTATATAGACTATTCGGCGGATTCGTTGATATAAAAGATCATACATTAGAAGATGCCGCGAAGCGTGAGCTTAAAGAAGAAGCTGGCATAAATATAAATGTTGGTGAGCCAATATATATTGGTTCTCGTAGAATTAATGACTGGAGATACAAAAACGAACAAGATAAGATAATGACTACCTTGTACGGATTTGAATATCTCTGGGGCACACCAACTCCAGGTTCTGATATTGATGAAGTAGCCTGGATAAAAGTAAGTGATTTAGGTAAATATCTACTTCCATTTCATATGGATTTAGTAAAAGACTATATTCACATAATAGAGAAAAAACTATTTATAGCTTAGTAACCATTTAAGATAAGGAGTTTAAAAAATGGTAAACATAAATCCAATTCTATTGACAGATAGTTATAAACTATCTCATCACTTAATGTATCCACATGATACACGTAGCTTTTATAGCTACTTTGGACCAAGATCTGGTGGCAAATATCCTTGTACAGTTTTCTTTGGTCTTAATTATTTTATTCAAGAATATTTAATTAAGCATAAGATAACAAGAGAACATGTTCAAGAAGCAAAAGAATTTTGCAAAGCTCATTTTGGATCAGACAAGATCTTTGATGAAGAAACATGGTTACGAGTAGTTGAAGAAAACAATGGAATATATCCAGTTAAAATCTGGTCTGTTCCAGAAGGTGCAATTTTACCTAATGGTAATTGTTTCTTCGCTATGGAAGTAGAATATCCATATCAAAAGCTTTCAACACATTTAGAAACTTTGCTTTCCAATGTCTGGGCGCCATCAACTGTAGCTACAAATAGCTACTATACATCAATTTTATTGAGAACATTAGCTAAGCAATCTGCAACCCAAGGGTTTACAACCGAATTCCAAGAACATGATTTTGGAGCTAGAGGCGTAAGTTCTCCCGAGTCTGCAGCAATATGCGGATCCGCTCATCTATTGATTTCCAAAGGTACAGATACTATATCTGGCATCAAATTAATCCATGATTATTATGGTGATCCTTGGGAAACAATTGCATATAGTGTTCCTGCTAGTGAACACAGTGTAATGACTTCATTAGGAGAACAGGGCGAACCAATTGTATTTTCTAATCTACTTGACAGATTCCCTGATGGAATTTTGTCTGTTGTAATAGATAGTTACAACTGGAGGAGATTTGTAAATCAATATTCTGAAATGTTCAAAGATAAGATCCTTGCACGAAATGGGGTATTAGTCTACAGACCTGACTCTGGGGATCCTTGTAAAGTAACAATAGAAGTATTAGAATCTTTAGGCAAAATTTTCGGGCTTACAACTAATAAGCTAGGATTTAAAGTCTTAAATCCAAAGATTAGAGTTTTGTGGGGAGATGGTCTTGATTCTGATAAGACAAGAGCATTATTAACAGCTCTACTTAGAGACCGTTGGTCTACTGAAAATCTTGTTACTGGGAAAGGTGGCGGTTTGTTGCAGAAAATTTGCAGAGATGATCAAAGATTTGCAATGAAATTGTCTAGTAGAGGATACGAAGAGAATGGTCAATTAAAACATATGGATATCATGAAAAATCCAATTGATTCTTCAAAGAAATCAATGGGCGGAAGATTCCATGTAATTAAAGATGGACGTTTTTACAAAACTGTCAAACAATCTGAAACTACAGAAAAAGATAATATACTACAATTGGTCTATGATAATGGAAAACAATTATATAGACCATCATTAGCAGAATCTCGTAAAAATCTAATAGATTTTCATAATTCTATGATTTTTAATCACGAAACTGAACTAAAATTCTAGTATAACTTAACCCGCCTAATGGCGGGTTTTTATTTTAAATAATAAGGTACAATAAATATGAGACAGAAAAGAGCTAAACAATTAAGAAAATTAGTTAGAAATGCAGGTGGAGATAGAACATTAGAAAGGAAAATCAAAAAGCTTTGGGCTAGTACACCAGATAAAGATAGACAGGCTATAATTAATGTTTTGCTAAATATTAAAAATGAAGATAGTAACATATAAAGTTTATGATTATAATAATGGTAATAATAGATATTTTGTTAAACTTAATATAATTAAAATAGGATCAACAGAATATGAAAGGTATATATCTATATCTTTATATACTACTGTCATATATGACATTTATATAGCTATAAATTACAAATGAAGCTTAAAGCATTTAGTATAAGAAAATATAATATGTTTATTTCTAAAATTAAAATAAAAGACATATTTTTAGAACATCTTTCTACTTGTGTAAAAATTCATATGTATGATGATAATCTTGATTATGCTGTATTAACTATTAGATATAGAAAATGAAGCTTAAAATATTTCATGCTACTAGTGTAATTAATTCGCCTTCAAATAATCTTAAAATATTTAAAAAAAATTTTAAAACATCAATAATACGAACTCATATGCATGTATTACATATCATAAATAGATTTTCATTAACAGATCAATATGATTCGCATTTATTAAATCTTTCATTTCATGATTTGGTAAAAGTTAACAATGAAACTAATACATTATAAAACATACTATAGAGGAAGATATTCTATATCTATAAATAAAAATAATAAATCTCTTATGATATATAGTATTGGAAATTTATCGATTACTATAGTATTATATACAGAAAATAATTTTAATATACCATTAAGATTATGGCATAATTAAAACATGAAATTAATTAAAATTCATACATTAAACACTAATATAAACATAAAAAATATACTAAGCTCAAATTATTTAAACGAAAAAAATAAAAATTGTATTAGAATTACTTGTCAAAAAAGTTATACATATTATTTCTTCATATCGGATTAGAGTTTTAAAATGAAATTATTTAAAATAGAATTTGAAACTACTTATCCAGTATGGAAATTTGAAATTGCTATTTCAGATTATTCATTAATAATCCCAGCAACAGCTTATAAAATAATAATAAGACAAGGATTTCATTACATATCAATAAGATTTTTAAAGAAATGAAATTAATTAGATTTAGAACATTTTATAATGTATCTTCTTTACATAAATATAGTAAAAACAAACTATATACAAATACACATTTCATGAATAGCTACCCAACTATTGGATTTTCATTTGATACAAAACCAACATTTGCCATACTAGGCATTGGATTAAGACTACAATGAAATGCAAAATAATAAAATCTAAACTTAGAAAAATAGAATTTAATAAAATACTTAATGTTAATCCAAAAATTCGTAGATATATTCATTATTCAGATATCTATTTTGACATAGATGTTATAGATAGATTAATAATTCATACTTTTTTTCTTAAAATTCAATGAAATTAAAAAAATATTATTCATATAATCTTGATTTATATACATACAACAAAATAATTCATTCTTTGTATGTTATAGAACATAACGAAATTATTATAACAATTAAAAGATTAGATTATCTGCGTTCTTACTATAGAATAAAATCATGAAGCTATCAAGATATAAAACTGATAAATATGCAAATATTGTTGATATAATTTCTATCCGTCCATTATATGATACACCAAACATAGTTATGACTTTACAATTGGCCTTCAGATATAAAACTCATTACACGTTATATATACTATGATAAAATACAGACCATATCAAACAGAAATATTAAAGAGATTTAAATCTCTAATAAATTCTGGTGAAACTGATGGCTTACTTGTATTAGGTACAGGTGGCGGCAAAACATTAATAGCCATATCAGCTATTAAGGAAAATTTCCTAGATAAAGGAAAGAGAGTACTTTGGGTAGTTCATAGAAATGAACTACTATGGCAAGCAGTTAATACACTGAATAGTGTTTCTCCAGACACTAAATTTTCCGTCCATAATGCTACTGAAAAACATATGGATGGACAAATTGTATTTATGAGCGTCCAGTCATATGACGGATTAGAATACGAATTTGATTGCATTGTAATAGATGAAACACATCATGAATGTGCATATACATATAAAAGCATATTATCTAATATAAAGTATCAATTTAAATTTGGACTAACAGCATGTCCTATCAGATTAGATGAACAAGTATTAGATTATACAAACATAATAGATAACATATCTATTATGAAACTAATATCATTAGGATATGCCCCTAAACTCAATATTAAGTTTATTAAAGAATACAAAACTGAACCAGTAAAACCAAAAAGTATTGCATTTATTAATAATAGAAATTCAGATATTATTCATGCATTATATAATACATCTATTTTCAAAAAATCTATTTATATAGATGCGACCAGTTGCTATAACATCTCCAATACAACAAGTATTGATAGATCAAAATTATGGGACGAAAAACCTTCTGTAATTGTTAATAAAGAAATTTTTATAGAAGGATTTGATTGGCCAGATTGTGAGAATGTTTACATAGATAGATGTGTAAATTCACTAAATGAACTTTGTCAGATGATTGGTAGAGCTATGCGTCTTTCTAAAGGCGCGGCAGATATAAATGAGAGCGCCAAGAAAGAAATAACTATTTATATAAATGAAAATTTTACTAGCAATGAGATGATAACAAATCTAGCTAATATATTAGAAGATACTATTGACTTTACAAAAATTTCTAATAAAATAGCTGCTCTATTTAATATTAAAAGAAAACAAAATATAATATCTTCTATTACAACAGCTGGTAAAAACAAAATTATTAATAATAATGCATATGTATTACTCAAAAAAGAAGACGACAAATATTCTATAATCACTACAGTAGATTATATGTATAAAGATCTGCATCCAGGATTTAATCATAAAGATTATATGAAAGGATTATTGTCATATTATTTAACAAATATTGAAATGAATTATTCCGAACTTTCTATAGTAGAAGATATGTTTGGCATTACTAGTTTTGAATTTATGGAACTACGTAAAAATTTATTAAATAATACTCTTTATTTATATAATAAATATGATAGCAACTCAGTTACTCAGGTACAAGAAAATGCCCATAAAGCATTCGCTTTATACAGTGAGATTCCTAGATATATTGATAATGCTCCAAATTATAAAAATATTGGTGAACAATCTATTGCTATGTTAAATGATTATGTTTTTTCTCAAGAAAAACAAACATTAAGATTTGATCATCAAAATTTTTATGGTAAAGCCTGGACATTTAGACACAATACTAAATATAAAAACGATATTGTAAAACAACAACAATATTATAAATTACGTAATTCTTTAGCTAAAAAAATTCGTACTATTACAAATAGAAAACATATTGATATCACTATTTATAATGATAATTCAGATTTAATTTTAATTACATGAAAGATAAAACACTTTGCAAAGCAAGAAACTGTAATAATATAAAAGGTGGACCAGAAACAAAATGTGGCGATTTATGCCACGATTGTTGGTCAAAGAAGAGCTCATCTTCTTATAGTAAGATTACTGATGATCCATCTAAAAAAGGAACTGGACCAAATTTTGACGATCCTTCATTAGAAGAGATAGAGGAGATGAAGGATTTAATTAAGAAACAAAATGACGAAAAACTCCGTCCTTCTAATGAAGTTTTTAGACCTAAAACAACTTACACATATCATGGAGAGCCATTAGATGACTGTGTCCAAGATTGGCTTTCTGGAGATTAATGATGAATAAAATTAAAAACATACATGTATTTGGTGGCGGTACAGTAAATTATATAGCTGATCATTTAGCTATATCAGCTCCTGCCTATGGCACTACAGCTAGAAAAATAGCTGAGCTTTGCGAAAAGAATTTCCCTACTTGTAATGTTAAATTAGAGTTAACTAATATGGCACTTGGGGGCCATGGTCCTCTTAATACAGTAGAGGATGTAGATAAGCGTATAGATGAGCTAATAGCAGATCCTAATACAATGGCAATATTCTTTAGTTGTGCTATAGCAGACTATGCTCCTACATTACTGTATGATAATTCATCAACTTTGCCTCATACAGCTAATATTTATACTAAAAAATTTGGTAAATATATAAACAGACCAGCAACTAATATGTCTTTAATGGTTCAATTAGAGAAAACCTCAAAAATTATACAGAAAATAAGAAAAACAAGAAAAGATATATTCTTAGTAGGATTTAAAACAACAGTAGACCATAATAATCAAGAAATGTATCTTAAAGGACTAAAACTTTTAAAAGAAGCTAGTTGTAATCTTGTATTAGTTAATGATACTAAACGTAGATTCAATATGATAATCACTCCAGAAGAAGCTGCTTATCATGAAACATACGATAGAGATGAAGTATTAAAAAATCTTGTAGCTATAGCATGGTATAGAAGCCATCTTAAATTTACTCAATCAACAGTTATAGAAGGCTCTCCTATTCCATGGAGTGATGAAAGAATACCAGCCAATATTAGAGAAGTTGTTAACTATTGTATAGAAAATGGTGCATATAAAGAATTTAATGGAGCTACTGTTGGACACTTTGCTATCAAACTTTCAGATACAGAATTTTTAACATCAATCAGAAAATCCAATTTCAACGATATTGAAAACATTGGAATGGTTTATGTTAAAACAAATGGTCCAGATACTGTCCTAGCATATGGCGCTAAGCCTTCTGTAGGCGGACAGAGCCAAAGAACAATATTTAGAGATCATGAAGGCATGGATTGTATAGTCCATTTTCATTGCCCTTTAAAAGAAACTGATCATATAAATTATATGATGGTTATTTCCCAAAGAGAAGTAGAATGTGGAAGCCATGAATGCGGCAAGAATACATCTAAAGGTTTAATGACCTTTAATTTGCCTGATGGTTATTCATTAAAAGCTGTCATGCTTAATAAGCATGGTCCTAATATTGTATTCAATAAGAATGTGCCGGCTAAATTTATAATTCAATTTATAGAAAAATACTTTGATCTTTCAAAGAAAACAGGCGGATATAATTTATCATGAGTAAATTAATAACTAAAAAACAAATATCAGATATAATAATAAAAAAAGCAAAAAGCTTGCCTGATAATAAAAGAAAAACCATTCCCGCATGTTTAATGGAAATACCTGATCAAACTTTAAAAAAGTTAATATCAAATGAATTTACTAAAAATTTAGATAAATGGATGAAAGAACTATTATCTGGTAAACATAAGCAACATTATCGCACATATGCAAATAAAAGAGCGACAAAAGTCTGTTCATTAGGAGTTCTGATTAGTACAAATAAAACTATATCTGAAAAATTAAAAACAGATGAGCTAGAAAGTATACGTTCAAATATTTATTGGGATGTATATGGTAAAAAAAATACAAAATTTGAAAAATTTATATTTAGAAGTAATATAGATGACATATTCGAAGAACTTAATGACACTCTAAAATTAACATTTGTAGAAATAGAAGCATTTGTTAGAACATTACTTATACCTTGTATTAAAAAAGGTAAATATCAAGATATACTTAAATTATTTAATGTTTTATGAATAAAATAGTAGCAGAAATCCCAATTAATAATATGGGATATGGAAGACACGCACTTCTTCTATTGAAGAAATTCATTATGAATAATGAATGTCAAATAATTCCATTGAATGGTCATGTAGAAATTCCTCAATTTATTATTGATGATCAGGAATTCTATACAAAACTTAAAGAAGCAATTTCATCAAGAATAGATTCAAATATATATTTCAAATTTTGGCATGAACATAACCTAATAGCAGATTGTAAGTATGATATTAAAATTGGCTTCTCAACATTTGAGATAGCTAATCCATATGTTAATACTAATTGTGATATAATCTTAACTGCCTCTTCTTGGGGCAGAGATATATTAAAAAATGCAGGTTATAAATCAGATGTTATATTCGGCAGACTTCCATTGCCTATATATGAATACGATAAAATACCTGAGCAATTTATTCATATTGGTAAATATGAATTAAGAAAACAAACACAATATTTAGTAGATGCATTTGTTACTGCATCAACTAGAACAAATAAAGAATTAGTACTAAATATAGTATGTTTTAATCCATTTTCAGAAAATACAACACTAGAACAATCATTATTAAGATATGGCTTTACTAGAATGGCACATGTCTATAGAAGAGCCAATCTAACAATTAACTTATTTAATAAGTTTATTTCTGATAATCATCTTTTAGAACTAAAAAAGAGATCAATACATATATATCCAGGAGGTTCTGAAGGCGCTAATCTTTCACTATTAGAATCACTTAACTACCATTCTAATGATATATTCATAGAACCAATATATTGTCCAACAACAGCACACGCAGACTTAAATCAATATTTAAAACATTCTACTAATCTTAAAGTAGAATCAATGAAAGCCTATGATGGAATCTTTTTCAAAGATCATAATACTCAAAATGAATTCTACAGAATTGAATTAGAATCATTAATAAATCAGATACTTACAGCACCACAAACAAACACATATACACAAATATCACAAATAGATACTATTGATAACATTTTTTATAAATGGATTAATAGTATATAAACACACAGGAAATATAAATATGACACACAGTATCAAAGAATTAGCATTGCTTTTAGAACAAAAAACCACTATAGAAAATAAAAGTAAAAAAGTCAAAAAGAAAGTTCTAAATTTAAATACAATATCTGGCCGAATAATGGCATTTGCAATTGTAAATATAATTGAGCGTAACTTAGATTCCATAACCATACCTGAACTAATTAAAATAGATAATGTTGTTGATTATATACAATGGAACGAAGATACTTCTTATGCTCATAAATTATCATTAGCAAATCGTGTATTAACAGATTATTCAACACAAGAACCAGAAGATCATAACAATTTTTTCATTAAAAATAATATTCTAAAAAGAAAAAATGGCGTGAGCTTTAGTTTAAGTAGTGTAGGGAAAAATTATCCACATTATGATCATATATCTAATATTATTAATAAAGCTAGCAAACCAAAAATTACATCTTTAAAAAAAGAAATAAAAGAAAATGAGTAAACTAAATAAGTTTAATACTCTAAAAGAAAAATATAACAACTGTACAGCATGTGCTCTAGGCGTTCAAAGAAGCTCTAGGAACGCAAATGTAGTCTTTGGAAAAGGTAATCTAGACGCAAAAATAATGGTCATAGGAGAGTCCCCAGGGCCTCAGGAAGAAGAGAATAATATGCCATTATATCCACATGCTCCTTCAGGAGAACTTTTTGCCAAATTCCTATCTCATATAAATGTTAAAAGAGAAGATGTCTTTATTACTAATTCAATGATATGCGCTCCTTTAACAGATAAAAAGACTGTTATGTTAGCACCAGATAAAGCAAAGATATTTGGTTCTCCAGCAACTAAAACTGGAGCTATGTATGCATGTAATCAAAGATTACTAGATACAATAGATATTGTCAAACCAAATGTAATAGTCCTATTAGGATCTATAGCATATACTGCTTTATTTGGATCAGCACCAAAAACAGTTACAAATTCATTAGGGAAGCATGTTTGGAATAATTATAATTGTTATTTAACATATCATCCTTCTTTCTATGCTAGAAAAAAATCATTTGCTAAGTCAAATGAAGAACAAAAAGAATTAGTTGATTTAACTTTAATTATAAAATCACATTGGGAAGAAATAAAAAAATTATCAGAAATAGAAAAAATATCAAATCAATATGATGAATTAAAAGAAACATTGAAAATTTCGAAGGTTTTAAAGGAACAGAAAACATGACAACAAGTACAAATAGCACCGACCTTATTCTTACTGAATATGGTTTGATTAGAAGAACTAGTAGCCTAGTAGAGTCTATTAGGTTCTTTATATCAAGAGCGAAAAGTAAACTTAATACACATATTACAGATGAAGAAATAAATAATGCATTAATATTTAGATTTAATATGAGTATTACTTCAAAATCAGTATCAGCTGCAGAAAAGAAAATACCAAAACAATATGAATCTTTAGATTATTCTGAATTTCAAAATATAGATTTTGGACAATATTTCAATATAATGCGAGAAAAAACATTGATTAAACTAGACTCTATGGCTGGAGAAGATGTTACAGATGTAATATCAAATTTCTTCCAGGAAACAAAACAATTCGTAGCAGAACTTACTAACCAAACAGAAAGAGAAATCAGAACCAGACTTCGCGAAAGAATGGCAAAAGATTCATTAGTCTCACATATACAACCTACATAAAAAAAATATGACATCACAAATTAAAATCTGCATCGCAGGTTATTTCTCCGATGAAGAACTCTCGTTAATTCCTTTTGTTAAGCAATTAGGATTTACGAATTTACTAATAACCTCATCAGTAGAAGATGGTCCGATGATAATCGGATATAAAGAAAGACCAACTACTATAGACGAAAAAGATTTCAACGAAATCTCTACTAATTTATTAGTAAAGTTGTTTAAACATATTGCAAAACCTCGTACTATCTTTGTGGATTATAATTCATCCAACATTGATAATTACGCGGTTTACAAAAGATCAGAACTTCTAGAATATATATATGACTAATGAAGAAAACCCAGTAAAAAAAGCTATTGGCTATTTAGAATCATTGAAAGCAACGCTAGATACACCTCAACAGGCTAGAGTAATTAAGCTTAGTGAATTAGAATCTAATTCAATATATGAGCCAATAAGTGATCTCTTGTTGATATTTCAGAAATATAAAGATGGTACATTTAATATAGCTTCTGCTCAGGAAGATCTATTAAGAATGAATTCAATTGCTGCAAGATTAGCAATATTTTGCGGCAATTTGAAAGCAAATATTAAACATCAGCATAATGTAAAGAAACTAGAATATTCAAAAATACAATTAGCAATAAAAGACCAGCATCAGAAAAATCTAGATGCTGGTTCTACAGTTGTTAAACTAACTGATAATGATGTTAAGAATCTTGCAGAATCTTCTTTAGAAGAACTTTATTCAATTACACATGAATATGAATGTTTTGGCGATATATTTCAAAATATGTTCGATTTAGTAATTCACTTTACAACTATATTAAATAGTATTACTAAACGTAACGCAGATGAATTAAGATCTTTCAATGGTTAAAATAAATCACGCCTCATTTATTGAAAAAATAAATGCAGTAAAAATACCAAAACAATATGCGGATTTAGAACTTATATACCATATTCATTCTGTAAATTTCTTAGATAGCATTGAAGTTTTAGATAGTACAAATGGACTAGTATTAATAAATATAACTAGAAATGTTAATACTAGTGCATATTTAGATATATATCTAACAAAAGAAGATGTTAACAGTATATTAAAATTTAATAAACTCTATCCTATAGAAAGTATTTCATATAATTCTGATCACATATTATGTAAAAGTATAAAAAATTCATTAAAAGTTCAGTGCATAAATCTTCCGAACTTTGCAACACAAAATCGACTTACTATGTCTGGGAATAGTATTATTGTTCCAAAAAATAATACATTCAACAATATTGCTCATTTAGAAGAAGGCTCTAAAGATCAATTAATATGTTTAGACTGTGCAAATCAATCGTTACTTACTTTTAATAAAAGCGGATCTGAAATTATTCGATATACTTTTTCAGATTTGATTTCTGGAAACATAAAATTAATTCTTTTTTTAGAAGATTTTAAAGATATTCTTAATTTAATTAATAATAATCAATCAAATCATATTCATGTTTTTAATAATAAAATGAATTTTAATACTATATTTAATGATTTTAATATTTATTATAATTTACGTTTACCAGCAAATCAATCTAATACGATGTTTGATAAAGCCAAAAATCTATTAGATAATCTATCATTAGCGCATAAATTTGAGATAAATTCAAACGACTTTATTGAAACAATAAATGCTATATTTCAATATACTTCTTTAGAAGATAGTGTTAGTGTAACGCTAAATAATAATGATTTAGAATTCTATAATAAGAAATATAAATTTGTTCTCACAAAATTTACTAAATCATTTACAAATGGAGTAATAGATTTTGGTATTTCTATAAGAAATCTAAGAAATATATTAAAATTAATCAAAAAACATTCTGCACAAACATTTGAATTATACATTGGCGACTCTAAAAGACCTATTCTTTATCTAAAAATAGATAATATAGAGATTCTCATAGGTCTAGAAAAAAATATAAACCTTATAAGAAGGATTGACATTTCATGATTATTTTCCCGAAGCAATTAAAATTATTTACAGATCCAGCAACTGTCTTAAATACATTAGCAAATAAAAAATATTATACTAAATCTAGTACAATAGAAGAAATTTATAGTAGTATGACTTCAAATCATATTAATGCAACTGATTTTGAATTAGTATTTTTTGGTAAACCTGTATCTAAAAATGCTTTTAGTCAATTCTGCCGTTTGATAAACTCTTATGCCCATTATCTCTCAAAGAGAACAGATTATAATTTACTAGAGGAAGATCTAGCTCATGATATAGAATTAATAGATAAAAACGCTATTAAATCATTATTATTTAGTGATACTAGTTTATGTGCAGTAAATGGAGAAAATTTTCCAAGAATTCCAAATCACTCATTGTTAACTGGGATAATAACTCACATATCTACACTTCCAAATATAGATACAGATAATGTAAAAGTTAGTTTACATGACGAAGAAATGATTGTATATTTAAAATATAAACATCCATTGTCTGATAATACAGTACCAGTAATTAAAATATCTCATAGCGAAGCTGGCACAGGACCACTAACTATAGAAGCTTACTTATCCTATAATGGATTAGGTCTTATCCAGATAAGTGAAACTAAAAATTTATTACGTAAATGTCACATTGGATCTATGAAAACTGCGTTAGATACGCTCAAAATTACGTTAACTAATTTTGAAACACATACCCAATACATTTCTATTGATCCTCGTCTTACTTCTGCTATACAAAGAGTATGTAATGTACAGTTATGGAGTTCATTAAATGAAGCTGAAAAAGTAATTGACACCTACTTTAATGATTCATATATTGCCGATTTGCTTAAATCAAATATTCAAACTGTATGTACAGTAAAAGAATTTGTTGGTTTATATGCTCATACTATAGAAAGTAATGGCTTAGAAGAACATATTATCTTAAACAAAGATTCTCAGCTTTTCCTTAAAAATCTCATGCACGGTTCAATTTGATAAATATATATATAAATTGTTCATTAGAACAGGCGATAAAATTATCGAATATAAAAGATTATATCATTATTAATGATATGGAATTATTATTAGAACATCTAAAATTAGATACTAATAATATAGTTACTTATATAAATACAGTAAAAGAACTAGACTCTCTAGAGAACTATATTAATAACTATAGCAATAACATTACTATAATTTTATCTGATAGTAAAAAAAGTAAATTCTTTGATGTTATAAATTGTGATGAATCTTTATCAAAATCTAAAACAGATTACTCAGATGTATTTAGTCTTTTAAATAGTAAAAAAAATACATTTTTATTACCAGATGGATTTAAAACAGAAAAAGAATATATACATTATCTATCTACTATTATTATTAAATCAACATATAAAGATTCTAATAAAATTGGTTATTTAGATTTAATTCAGATGCTGTCTCAAAATAAAGAGTTTTTAATAAAATGCGATCAGAAAAAATCAATACAGAATTCAGACCTAATAACTTATCTTCATTTTTTGGTCAAACCAAAATAGTAAATTATTTTATAAACAATCCAGATTGGCCTGAGAAAGCTACAACAATATTGTTTCATAGTAAAGTCCCTGGAGTAGGGAAAACAACATTAGCCCGAATTATTGCTGGAATTTATACTAATAATGGTACTATTATTGAACTTGATGCTGCACAAAATAGTGGTGTAGATGAGATTAGAAATCTTTTAGATTCATTACGATACGCACCTATTGGTGGCTCAAGAGCAATTATTTTAGACGAAGCTCATTTAATAACTAATTCTGCTGGCTCTGCTCTTCTAAAAACTCTAGAAGAGCCGCCAGATAATACTTTATTCATATTTTGTACAACAAATATAAATAAAATATTACCAACTATAGTTAGCAGATCTTTGTCTTTCGAATTAAATCCATTTACTACTAATGAATTATTAGAATATGCTGAGTATTATTCAAAAGCAAAGTCTAAAACTTATGAACATAGTAAGCTTTTAAAATACGCAAAAGATAGTAAAGGGTCAATAAGAACTTTTATAAACTTACTTGAAGCAGACCAGTCTGATATACTAGAAGAAATCAATTTTATTGATATGCTTAATGATATTATTAGCAAAAAAAATATATATCACTTGTTAGATAAATATAATACAATAGATTTCTATTCTTCTGGGATAGAATCACTAAATGAAAAGATTATAAATCAATATAAAGAGAACAGTAATTCTCTTTCTTATTCAAAAAAAATACAAAAATTATTACTTAATACTTATATACTAGCAGATCAATTGCCAAAACATTTTATTAAACAAATGATTAATATAACATTAATAGAAATAATGGAGATACTAGATGAATGAATTAATTGTAAGTAGTATTACTATAGACTATATAAAAGAATATATTATAGAATGCGACAAAAATAAATATGAAGAGTTATTAAGAAAAGCTTCATCTATTAGTGACGAAAAGCATGCAAAGCTTTTTGAACAAGAAATCCAACCATTTGTTAAAGAACATTTAACTGATTATTCTTTAATAGATATGGATGAATTACTAGAATTTGATCAAGATTTAATAACTGACCCAGACGATCTTCCAATAGAAGATATAGAATTTGACGACGATCTTATTGAAGACGCAGAAGAGAATATTGCAGAAGAAGATATAGAAGAAGAAGACGAAGAATAATGAATACTCCAAGAAAGATAGGACAAAAGTTAGAAGATCTTGTTAATGATTCATTAGGTCTACAATCTACTATAAATTCTGGCGCATCAGATAGACATGGTCATTGCTCTGGATACGATCATTCTAATGAAAGAATAGTCGGAGAGAGCAAAGTAAAAAACTCTAGTAAAAGACCAGTCATAACTCAAAAAGATTTCGATAAACTATTAAAAAAAGCAGAGAAGGCTGGATATAAAGACTGGTTATATTTTGTTCAATACAATGACGGTAAAAATACAGCAGTTATGTTAGATTTTAATTTCTTTGCAGAATTATGGAATAACCAAAAAGAATAATATGATATATATCCCAGATGAATTATATGTAAATTTTTTCAATCAACCTTTATATGTTACAAATAATAAAGGAAATGTTATCATTTCAAATTTTACATATAAAGCTGATAGTAAATTAAAATTTGAAAAAAGTTTTAATAGAAGTCATGATAAAAATAATTTTAAAATAAAAACTATCAAAAACGATTTAATATCTGGATTTACAATAAATAAATCTAAAAATAAATATAATTTAATCAATACATGGATGAATTCTGATATTTTAATATCAGATCCAAGAGATATTAATTTTTATATAACACAAAAAAACCTCATGAATATATTATTACACCATGATGTTCATGATGGTGTTATTCAAGGAGAGTTACGATACGGGTTTTCAGATAAAAATATCATATTAATCTCTCCAAAAGATAGTGATTATAATCAATATATAACTGTATCATCTTTGAATTTTGGTAAAATAAAAAAAACTGATTTATCTCCAGGCTGTTTATATATAACAAAACAGGGACAAGAATATTTATATCTTGGTAAATATCCATATTGGAATAATTTAAGTAACTCAAATTATTATATTGGAGAACCATATATCTTCTATAATAAATCAGAATCAAAATTTACATATCTTACATCATTAAATTATATTTCTGCTATATTATCGAATAATCAAGATCCTGATTTTAAAAAAATATTAAATCTATTTTTCACTAGTCCAGCTTCAAGTAAATATAATAAACTTATTGCTACAGAACAAGAAATAGCTTTCAAATTTAATTCACAACAAATTCATTATATTTATTACAATAATAAATACTATTCAATTTATTTTCAATTTGGAGATATTTATAATAATTTATCTAATGATCCAAATCAAACATTTACTTTAGAAGAAATAAAACAAATTAATAACACAAATAAATTATTTATATATTATATAAGTGAAATAAATTTACTTACTACTACTCAATCTATTGCATATAGTAATATATTTGTTAATATGCAAAATAGCAGTTCAACATATAGACATCTTTCATATAAATTTGATCCTAATTTATTTGATGAAGCTGATGTAAATCAATGTGTCCAACAAAGAAATTTACCGCTAATAGTTGCAGATATTATTAATGATTTCTTTACAAAGAAATGTAAATCTTATAAATTATCAGTATTATTAGATAATAATAGTACATATCTATTAAATTAATTATGTCTAGAAGAAATAAAAACAGGCAAAAGAATATACAGCCTAAAAAATCTGAACCAAAAACTAAACACGAAAGAAGAGAAGACAGGAGAGAATCATTAGAGAGAAAAGAGAAATTTCATGCAGCGAAAAGGATCCCTAATCCTAATGATTTAGTATGTCCCTGGTGTTTACATGAAGTAGAAGATTATGAATCTCCAAAGGTAAATAAAACTTATTGCGCTATATGGGAAATACCAAGAAAACCTCTTGGTAATTGGGCAGAAGGCACTATAATGTGTGACTATCACCAAATAAGAGTTTATCCAAACTTATGGTTTAAGACTCTAAAGATAGTATTAGATGTAATGCCAAAATTCGATGATGCAGAAAAAAATAGAATATACTTTTTAGAAATAGATAAATATAAATCAATTAAAGCATTAGAAAAAGAAAAGTTAAAAGAAATAAGAGAATCTAGAGAATAATTATGGTATAATATGAATATAAATTATCTTATTAAGGAATTCCAATATGAAAGAAAAAATAGACAAAATACTAAAACAATTTCCAACTTTAAAGAAAGCAAGCGATTTAAAACCAATTGAATATATACCAACTCCATTTCCTCCATTAAATGCATTGACAAGTGGTGGATTCCCAAGAGGACGCTATACAACAATTGCTGGACCATCAGGAGTAGGTAAAACATTAGTTGTATTGCAAACAATAGCATACAATCAGGCAATTAATCCTAATTTCGTTGCAGCAATTGCTGACGTAGAATGTTCATTAGATAAGAACTGGCTCGCGAAATTAGGTATAGATTTAGATAGATTATACGTAATTCAATTCTCTGAAGAAGAAAAGAAAAAAGTAAAAAAGAAGAAAGGCGACGCAGAAGAAGATTCCTCTGCTCCAACTAATGAGGAACTATTAGAATCTACAGCACATCATGAATATGCGCTTACCATGGAATGGTATACAGATAGAATTATTGAGTATACAAAAACTGGTGCTATAGATCTGATACTAGTAGATTCGGTTGGCGCATTTTTAACTAAATCAGAAAAGAATAAAACAATGGAAGAAAATACCATGTTAACTCTACAGAGAAAACTTGGTGAATTCTTCCGCAGAAACGTACATGATTGCAGCCTATCAGGCACAGCAATTGTATTCATAGGTCACGTCTATAATGTTCCAACTACTACTGGAGTAACCCTAGAAGAAGTTAGAGGCGGCCATGCCTTCAAATACTATCCATCTTTAAGATTGATACAAAGAAGAGGCAGCCCAAAGGTAGAAGGAACACCAACTAGTAAAATTATGTGTCCAGACGGGAAAGAAAGAGAAATCTTCTACGGATGGCCATGCAGAATTAAACTAGAAAAGACAAAAGTCAATCCTAATGAATCTCAGGAAATAGTAATACCATTTGTTCCTAACAAGGGATTAGACAGCGAAAGAACAACAATTCTTTCAGCTTTCGCATATGGTTTATTAGATATGGCAGGTGCATGGATATCATCAGAATTCATATTAAATGAAAATGGTGAACCTGGCGGGAAATTACAAGGCAAAGATAATTGCGTTGCTTATTTCCAAAATAATCCAGAACAAAAACAAAAATTATTTAAAGCTTTAGATAATATTCAAAAACAAGAATGGTTATCACAAGTAACTAATTCAGATATTACAGAAATAATTAAAAATACAGATAATAATTTAGAATTAACAGAGGTTATATAAAAATGTCACAAGTAGAAATTAAAGTTAATGAATCATCAATTAGAGTAATGACGCCAGAGGTCTTTAATAAGAATGGGTCAATTGCTGTTACAGATATTCATCTAGTAATAGATGGTACAGTAATATGGGTAGCCAAAAATGTTTGGCTTAAGAAGGTTGACTTTAAGGGAGTTAAGAAATTAGAACTCTCTGCTCCGAGCTATCCAAGCTCAAGCAATAAGATCAATCCTAAAACAAATAAACCATATAATGATGTTCCATTTACTTTCTTCCCTAAATTAACAAAAACCGGAACCTATGGTTCATATTCGGACTCAAATAATACTACATATCAGGCTTTATGCAAGAGTATCTATGATAAGGCTGTAGCAAAGGGATTCGTGGAAACAGCAGGTTCGCCAACACCACCAGCAACTGGTGGAACAAAAGTATACTTTTAATACAGAAAGTATTTACAAAACAATACTAATATAAATATGAGAGCGGATGCTAAAAACATCCGCTCTCTTTTGAAAAGTATACTATAATGCATGACTTATACCAAGAAATGATATTAGATCATTCTAGATCTCCTAGAAATCTTAGAAAAATAGATAATGCATCTATGTTACTAGGACATAATGTATTATGTGGAGATAAGCTAGAGCTTTACATTAAAACATTAGTATTTACATCAGATTCTAATCTAGAAGTAATAGATGATATATCATTTATTGGAAGTGGATGTGCTTTGTTTACCGCATCCACTTCCTTAATGACTGAATGTGTAAAAGATTTATCTTATAAAGATGCTATAAAATTAGCTAATGATTTTATTGATATGTTAAAAAATGGCACTAATTATAATTTTAAAAAATTATGTGTTTTCGAAAACGTAAACAAATATCCTATTAGAGTTAAATGTGTTAGTTTACCTTGGCAAACATTATTGTCATCTCTAAACTTATGTTGCATGGGAAATGATTTTAAAATAAGTACTGAATAGAATGCTTAGTTTTGAGATTAAAATGAAACCAGTCCCAAAAGGACGTCCAAAGTTCAGTAGATTTGGCACTTATACGCCTGCTAAAACTCTGAATGCAGAAAAGTTCATTAAAAAAACTATAGCTC
>JACCDT010516228.1_pt1 | contig 40506 bp, 46 predicted proteins | sample 7446291 | NCBI WGS metagenome assembly JACCDT01 (sample SAMN15323446, study PRJNA562643) | freshwater metagenome | isolation source: river surface water | place: USA:Blue River Watershed | collected 2017-08-17
CGAGGTTCATGCCCGCAGTGTACCTCGCCAGTTCCACGTGGAACGCCGCAAGATCGCGTAGGATGCTGCGATGATCGCAGCAAGTTCGCGTCTTATCCGGCTGGCGGGTCCGTACTTGGCGGGACCGCGGCCTCGGGAACTGACGATGGGCCTTCTGTGGCGGCGGTTCGCGGCGGCGCGGCAAGGAACGACACGTCGTCCGATCTCGGCTTCGCGGTCTGCGAAACCTTCGTCCGCAGCCGATCCCGCTGGATGACCACCGGCTTCGTCGTGTCCTCCGCGTCGAGGTCCGCCCACTCCACCGACGCCATGTCCTCCATCCGCATGTTCGGCGGAAGGATCGGATTCATCGGCCGCAGCCGAGTGGACCTGAACTGCACCACCCGCTCCGGGTCGATCCCCCGGCCCCGCAGGTTCGCCGTCAGGAAGATCCGGTACATCTCCAACGCCCGCAGGATCGCCCCGCCCGGCCTGCTCCGACCAGCCGCCACCTGCGCCGCAACTCCAGCAATCTCGGAGGTTTGCGTCGCTTTCAGGTAGACGAGGGCGTGCTCCATCGAGACGACCTGCCACAGAACAGCGTCCAGCGACCTCGAATCCGAGGGCTTCTTCGACTTCCGCCGACCCCTCGCAATCCGCTCGATCACCGCGTTCGAGCGCTGCACCGCGTCCGTCAGGCCCACAAGCTCGTCGAGGGAGAGAAGCGAGTCCGCACACCCCGAGTCGAACAGCAGCCGCAGAAGCGTCGCCGCCGCCTTCGCCTGGGCATGGTCCTTGTCCGGTGCCCAATGCGTCAGCGTCTCCAGACGCTTCTCCCACTCCTGCTTGAGATCGAGGATGCGCTGCCTCTTCCGCGGCTCGATCGGCTCCGGCAGCAGGTCGATCGCCCCGTTCGTCGTCAGCAAGAGCCGCTTCCGGTACGCGTTCCACGACTGCGGGCGGCCCACCAGCGGCTTCCGACCCCCCGATCTCGCATCTCGCCGAAGCTGTCTTTCGCGCTTTTCGTCTCTTGTCCGTTCCATCTGCTGCTATCGTACGCGATCATGCAGCTAACTGCGACGATCAACAGCACCGCCCTCGACTTCGCCAAGCGCGTCCGCGACGCCGGTTGCCGGCCAGCCCCCGACAGCTTCTTCGTCCTCCCCGACCCGCCCGCGACGCAGGTCGGCGAGATCGCCATTCCCGAGACGGCCAGCGAGCCGGTGCGCACCGGGACGATCGTGGCCCTCGGGGAGCAGCCGTCCATGAGCCACACGAGCCCGTGGCGGGAGATCCTCGGCGTCGGGCGACGCGTGCAGTGGACCGGCGGATACCACGAGCCCCTCGTGGTCTGCGGACGCAATGTTCTTCGCATGGTCACGCAGGACGTGGCCGCGTTCTTCGAGGAATGACATGGCACAGACGCTCCTCAACATCCCCACCATCCCATACCTCGCGGCGTTCACCGGAACGACCGACGGCCGGAAGCTCGACGCGACATCCACCACGTCGCCCGCCCTCCTCGGCGATGGGTTCTACGTCGGAGACGTGAACCACTACGGAGTCTCCTTCGGCCTCATCGCCGACGCCGCTTCGGGCTCCGCCGTGTTCGAGGTCGTCGGATGGGACCCCCGAACGCGAGAGACCCTCTCCGGCGGCGTCCGCCACGTCTCGACCTTCACCGTCACCGCGACCGCTCGTCGCACGGCACGCGACAACGCCTCGGGCAACTACCTGATGATCGACAGCAGCACCGGCGACCGCGCGTTCGTCGATCTTCGCGGCGCACCAGACCCCGGACAGCTTCTCTGGTACCTCTGCCCGATCACCTTCACCACCATCACCACGGTCTACCTCACCGACCTCACGCGAGTCCGCCTGGTCTGATCCCATGCCGCGACCCCGCAAAGAGCAGTCGACCCTCGACGACGCGATCCGCCATGCGGCGGAGGCGGGTTTCGAGCCGCCGTTCGTCCCCGGATCGCCGCGCCCGCAGATGCGAGCGCCGTCCGTACCCGTCAAGACCGAGGACGGCAAGTTCAACGCGGACTGGTTCGCCGAGATCCTGTCCAACCTGCACGAGTACCAGACCCAGTTCTGGAACTACTGGGGCAAGTCGTGGCCCGACTACCGCGATCAGGTCGACACCATCATCAAGCAGGCCACCACCTGCGGAATCGACCTCGCCCGCTACGCGCCCGAGCAGTTCACCCTCTCGCAGATCCAGAGCGTCGACGACCTCATGGCCGCGACCGACTCCATGCTTGAGAAGCTGGAGGAGCAGCTCCAGAGCTGCACGCTTCGCGCCTTGCAGCTCGTCCCCGACGCAAAAAAAAAGTCATGGCTCTCTGTGCTTCGGAGGACGCGAAGGGCTCATCGGCTGTGCCGCGACTCGATTCCGACTGACGTGGTGGAGGCCAACCCCGGCCGCGACGACGTGTTCGAGGCATGGGCGCTCACCCGCTCGCTCCGCTTCATGCTCTGGTGCCAGCGGACCACCATCGGAACGACCGACGGCACGGAGTCGCTGGTCATGCTGCCAGACCACCTTCTCGTCGCAGGCGTCACGATCGCCCTCGCCCGCCAGATGCGGCACGCGGGCGCGGACATCCAAGGCGTCGTCGTCACGATCGGGCCTCGGCACGGAAAAAGCTGGCTGGTCTGCGCCGACGAGGCCCTGTCCCTGTCGGAAGATCCTTGGAACCCGCACGGATTCGTCCACCGCAAGCGAGAGATCGCCCAGCAGCGAGTGTCGATGGTGAAGGACTGGTTCGACGAGGAGAAGGGCCTCGGCCGTCGCCGCGCGGCCTTGTTCCCCCGCGTCCGAATCGACGCGGCGAAGTCCCGCGGCAAGGGAAGCCTGTGGCTCCTCCTCGACGGCGAGAGCGTCTGCACGCACGCCGAGGGCAACCTCGCGGCGCACGGCATCCACTCCGGCGCGCAGGGAATCACGCTCACCGAGATCAAGTTCGACGACCCCGTGGACGAGAAGGACCGCAACGAGGCGGGCACGCGCGAGCGAACCAACGCCGCCTTCCAGCAGACGTGGCTCAACCGACTCACCGGCCGCAAGTCGTTCTTCGTCATGGTCGCAACCTGCTGGCACCCCGACGACGTGACCGGAAGCCTCGTCAAGATGGTGCGCGCCGGAGCGATCCGCGCCGCCGTCGTCAACATCCCCTGCGGCGGGCCGCACGACGGATTCCGGCCGCTCTGGCCCGAGGTCGGCTACGACTCGGAGTTCCTGCGACGCCGCTTCATGCGGCTCGGCGCTCCCGCCTACTCGTGCATCTACCAGAACGAGCCCGACACGATCGAGGGTCGCCGGATCTCCAAGCTCCACTTCTTCGACCAGCGCATGATCGACGACAAGTCGGTGCGGACCCCGGAGTGGAGCCGCTTCCTCGACGACCCCGCGACGCTCCGCTTCCTCTCGATCGACCCCTCCGGCTCCGGCGCTCGAACGTCCAACAAGGCAGGCATCGGCTACTTCGCCTTCGGAGAGATGCGAACCACCGACGAGAACGGAGCGCCCGCCGTGCTCCCGCGGCTGGTCATGCTCAGGGCATGGTCGATCCACGCGTCCCAGCACGCCCTCGTCGACGTGGTGGTGAAGTTCATCGCCTCCGGCCAGCGAGTCGACCGCATCCTCGTCGAGACGACCGGCGGATACCACGCGACCGCGGAGCAGCTCGTCCGCGAAGGCATCCCCTCCGCGACCGTCTGGCGCGTCGCGCCCGGAACCGGAACAAAGGTCGACCGGCTCCTCAAGTACGCGATCCACGTCGAGAACGGCGACATCGCGTTCCCCGGCCGATGGACCACCGACGAGCACGGCGACCCGACGCTTGAGATTTCGCCGGAGTTCGCGTCCGTCGGCGAGCAGCTTCTCCGCGCAGGAACCACCGTCGACGACGAGCAGCTCGACGTGGTGCGGCAGGCGCTGTCGCAGCACTCGATGGAGTTCGACGCGGCCCACGGATGGACGCAGGCGAGGGGCAGCGGTCGCGCCACCGGCGACCCCATGTCCGACGGAATCTCCAAGCTGTTCGCAGCCGCGACCAGCAGGCCGGATCGGTCGTCCCGATCCGCCATGTCCTTCATCACCCGAAAGCAGGCGTTCCGTTGACCGAGCAGAGCATCGTCCTTCTCGTCGCCCTCGTCCTCTTCGCCGCGTTCGCCGCGTTCATGGCCTTCGCGGCATTCGTCGCGTTCCGGTCGCTCCGCGAGATCGCCGATCGGCAGTCCGAGCAGCTCATGGCGTTCCACAACGCGGGGCAGTCGCTCGCGGCGCACCAGCTCGAACTCGCACGCGTCGCGCTTGGCGAGAAGCAGGCCGAGGCCCAGCTTGCACGGGCCAAGGCCGACGAGGCCCGCGTGCAGGCCGAACTCGCCGAACGGGCTGGACGCGTCGAGACCAACGGCCGATTCGTCGGAACCCCCCGCCGCGCACCTGTGCATGAAGAGGTCTGAGCATGGCGTACAAGCCCGGCACCATCCCCAGCAGCCCGCGAGAGCTTCTCGAATGCGTCTCCGAACGCAGGCGAGCGTGCGCCCCCCTGCGCGCACGCATCGCCGCGCTCCAGTGCATCCAGATCAACTACGCGATGGGGCAGCAGTGGATGGATGTCCGAAGCTCCAGCGACGGCACCACCACGATGGAGGTGTGGGACGAGGACTGGTCCGGCCGCACCAGCGAGATGAAGGTCGTCAACAACGCCATCGGGCGGCTCGTCCGGCAGGCGTCGGCGCAGAACAACGCCGTTGAGGTCCGCGCCGAGGTCAAGCCCCTCGACCACCAGCGAGGCTTCGAGACCGCCTCCCGCGCACGCAGCGCGAAGCTCATGCTCAACGGCATCGCCGAGCCGTCCGCATTCACCAGCGCCTACCGCCTCGCGTCGTCCCTTCGATGGAACGCGGGCTCCTCGCTCCTGACCCTTGAGACCACCCGCAAGTCCGGGCAGCTCGATCCAGCCGTCGTCGTCAATCCAGACGGCTCGCCTGTGGTCATCGACGACGCGTGGATCAGGTGGCGTCGCGCCATGCTCACCGACCTCGTGTGGGAGCCGACCAACACCTCGCCAGACCTCGACGACCACGACTGGCTCATGGTCGAGCGCTGCATGTCCCTCCGCAGCTTCGAGCGGCAGTACGGCCCCATCGAGAACTACGGCATCAAGCGGGAGCGGCTGCCACGGCTCGGGCAGATCGCCGCGCCATACGTCGCAGCCGCGAACTTCATCGGCGGATCGAACGCGTTCTCCGGCTACTCCTCCAACGCGAGCGAGCCGGGCGTCCGCGTCGTGACGTGCCTCGAAGGAACCGAGGGGACCGCGCCGGGCCGCTTCGACCTGTGCTGGTTCATCATCGACCTCACCCCCAACGCGGCACCCGTGTCGTCCATCGACGGGGCCGTGATGAACTGGGACGAGCCGCGCGGCAAGTGGGGATCGCTCGGGCGACCCGTGTTCAAGCTCGACGCGTTCCGACGAGAGGACGCCATGCACGGAACCGGAATCCCCGGCATCCTCATGGCCCACCAGGACCTCGTGAACCTCGCCACGTCGGCGCAGGCGCAGCAGATGCTCGCCACCGTCCACGGGCACTGGCTCGTGGACAAGCGAGCCGCGAACCGCGAGGAGTTCGTCAACCAGCTCAACCGCGGCGTCGGAGGCGTGCTGTCCTACGAGTCGCAGGGCGGCACCATCCCCGCTCCGCAGTTCGTCCACCCCGGCCCGCCAGACCAGTCGTGGATGCTCGTCGTCGCAGACCTCAAGCAGACGATGCTCGCCGACGCCCACCAGACGCAGCAGAGCATGGGCTCCGCCAAGAGCCACGTCCCGCAGGACGTGCAGATGGCGATCATGGAGTCCGGCGGCGTCGTGTTCGACCAGATCCTCCTCAACGACCACAAGGAGCTGTCGGCGGCGCTGGCGACCACCCTCGGGACCGTGCGGCGTCACATCGAGCAGGGCGGCTCCGTGCTCGCCCATCTCCGCGACCAGCACGGCTTCTCGAAGGACGACCTCCTCAACGTGCTGGAGATCGACCCCGATCGCATCTCGCTCAACGTCCGCGCCGTGCAGGCCGACATGACGATGCGATCCGCCGACCAGCGGGTGGCGGAGCTGACCAGCGCCACGATGGCTGGCATCGTCTCGCCCACCGCGATGCGGTACGAGCGGGCGAGCTTCATCGGGCGTCCCCTCGTGCAGCAGGACGCGCTCTCCGCGGCGTTCGCCGAGCGGCACGTCCGGGCCGTCATCGACGGGTTCGAGTGGCCGGGCGTCCCGTCCCTCGACGCCGAGACGTTCGCCATCGTCGCCCGCAACGCCATCCTCGGGCTCGACGTGACGATCCCGGAGGACGCCGAGGCCATCCGCCGGCTGGAGGAAGCCATCCAGCGGCAGATCGCCATTGGACGCGAGAACCCCGAACTCCAGAACCCCGCGGCGGCTTCGTCCGGCGCGGCACCAACGAACAACAGGACGGCGAGGGGACAGGTCGGCGGAGCTTCGGCGCACCGTGCGCCGGGTTCGATCGACCCATCGTCCAGCCCGATCGGTGCGGCAGGCGGTCTGCCGCTCGGTCTTGCGCCGTCCATCGCATAGGAGCGATCGACTCGAATGGATCTCTTTCCCACTCGCTTCCTCTCCCCCGACTCCGCGGACGGCAACGGCCCAGCGATCGCTGCGGCTGCGCCCACTCCGCCGGTCGCGGCAGGGAGCGCCGCGGACGCGCGAGGCACGGCATCGCCGTCACCCTCGGCAGGTTCCCCCAGCATCGACCATGCGAAGTACGAGAGGGCCGTCCAGCAGCAGGCGGAGCACACCCGGCTGTGGCAGGAGCTTTCCCAGCACGGCATCAAGGACAGGGACACCCTGCTCCGCGCCGTGCAGGACGCTCGCCGCATCGAGTCGCTCCAGAACGACCACCGCGCCCGAGGAATCCTCGACGCGCTGGCCGCGCCTGAGCCGACGCCCGATCCATCGAAGCTCCCTCTCACCCCCGCCACCATCCAGCAGATGCTCGACGCATCGCTGGAGAAGCGGGCCAAGTTCGATCGGGAACAAGCCGCCAAGGAGCGGCACACGTCCGCCTTGAAGGCCGAGATGCAGAACCTCGAATCCGCGCTCGCGCAGGACGCCGCCAAGGCGATCCTCAACGGCGCGACGTTCGACGACGCCCAGGCAGGCAAGGCGGGAGTCATGGCGCGGATGTTCGCGTCGCATGTGGACCAGCTTCTCGTCGACCGGACCTTCGACCCGGCGACGAACAGGCGAACCCCGGCGACCGACCCCCGCATCGTCGCCGAGGCCGTGGCGCAGGCCGTCAAGGACTTCGCCGAGATCAAGGCGGCGACCATCCATGCCGGCGCTTCCGGCCAGCGGGCGACCGCCCAGCCGGGTGCCGCGGCCGTCGCTCGCGTCGAGCCCACCGCGAATCCCTACGAGGCCCGCAAGGCCGAGGAGGCCCAGCGGAAGGCCGACGTGGCGGCATCGTTCCGAGCGAGCTTCGAGAGGGCAGCTTCGACCACCTGAAACCAACTCCCGCATGACGCGGGGAAAGGTCGAAAATGGCCGACACGATCCAGAATGCCTTTGCATACCTCACTGCGTGGTCCACCACGTTCAAGACCCACTACGCCCCCGGAATCACCGACAGGGTGAAGCGGCACGGGCTCACCACCAAGCTCCTCGACTTCGAGACGATGCGCCTCGACGGCAATCGCCTTGAGTTCGAGCTGAAGCGCTTCCCCAACCGCGGCGTGCAGGCCACCCGCGACATGCACGCGGTCATGCCTCCGCACAAGCCCGGCAAGTACGCGGGCTTCCAGCTTCGATTCGACGAGACCTCGCCGAGCGGCAACGACTTCATCATGCTCAACGGCGGCGTCCAGACCACGTTCTGGTCGATCGAGAAGAAGATGGACGCCATGTGGAAGGGCGACATGTCCTTCCTCGACGCGGACGTGAAGGAGCTGACCGACGACTTCAAGGAGCAGATGGCCCGGTCCATCCACCTCCCCTCCGACGGCAAGCTCGCCACGATCGCCACCGGCGGCGTCAAGAACGACGACTCGTTCACGTCGTTCTCCTCCAACACCGCCTACACCTCGGGCTCGACCACCGCGGCGATCCTCGTGGACTCGACCTCGATGGCGAAGCTCCCCGAGGGCGCGAACATCGAGATCCGCACCGCAGGCGGCGTCCTCCGCGTGAACAACGTGCTCATCACCCGCTGCGAGCCCTCGCAGAAGGCGATCCACGTCCAGCTCACCGCGGACTCCGTGAACTCGGTCGGCGCGACCGTCTCGAACCTCAACCTCGTCGTTGCGACCGACACCATCTACGTCAACGGCTCCTACAACGCGGGCGTGCCCGGCTCCCTCTCGTCGTTCTTCGACGAGACCGCCGGCTACTACCGCGACGTGAACGGGACGCCGATCTCGAACCGCAAGCTCGCGGCCAACAAGCAGTTCATGCCGCGAACCATCGCCGCCGCCGCGGCCAACACCGACCTCACCGAAGGCCACCTGCGGGCCGTCGGCGAGACCGTCGGCTACACCGTCGGCGACGGCAACGCGGTCGTCCAGAAGATGGCCGTCATGGCGCGCGACGGCTACAACGGCCTCGTCAAGCTCGGCAAGGATTCGGCCTACCGCATCCTTCCGGCCCGCGAGTCCGAGGTCGGACGGCAGCTCTCGCTCGCCTTCGGCTTCGACCAGTATGTGTTCCACGACCCCAACCTCGGCACCATCGCCGCGGTCGTGGACGACTTCGCGGAGTACGGGAAGATCCGCTTCCTCGACCGCGAGGACTGGAAGCTCGTGAGCCCGATCGCGGGCGGGCTCCAGTGGGTCCCCGGCCCGATCGCGGGCCAGTGGTTCCAGGTCGCCGACGCCGGAGGCACCCCCTCCCTGCGGTACGCCGCTCGCGCGATCATGCCCTACGCGCTCGTCTGCGTCTGGCCTCAGAACCAGATCCAGCTCACCAACCTCAACACCGCCGCGTAACCCCCCGGCTCGTCCCCGAAAGGGGCCGGGCCGGTTTATGACAAGAGCAACCCTCGTCCTCGTGTCCGAACGCCTCACCGAAGAAGGCGACTGGTCGTTCATCGTCCGCTGCCCCCGCCGCACCGAGATGGAGATTCGCGTCGGAGCCGGAAGCCCCGACATCTCCGTGACGGAGGACGCCCCCCAGCCCACCGACCAGTCCCCTCCCCCGCCCGGCGATCCCGTCTCCGCCGTCGTCGGCGGGGCGTCCAAGGTCGCCGAGGCAATGGCCCTCGGCACCGTGCCCGATCGTTCGTGGAGCACCAGCGACCTCTCCCACTACTGCGTCGTCAACGGCATCGACCAAGGCGGCGGCACCCGCAACGACTTGTTCAAGGCGATCTACGCATGGAAGGGCCACCGCGACGCCATCGCAGGAGCATCTCGTTGAGACTCGGAATCAAGGACCTCCAGCCGCAGATCGTCGGACCCGGCATCCCCAACGTCGGGCAGGAGCGGTTTCAGGCCGAGCTTCGCCGCAGATGCGGCTACTCCCTTGCATGGCACCGCCGCCGCAAGGTGTTCATGGCCTACCGCCGAACCGGGTCCGGGAGGCCCGTGTTCGCCCACACGGAGATGGGCAACCGGCAGTTCCCCCTGACCGTCGGGCTTGCCGCCCTCGTGGCCGACGCCGCCCGGCTGGCCGACGCCCTGACGGAACGGGACGCCTTGAAGGCGATGGACGTGTACCAGCGGCGGCAGGCCGACCTTTGGGACGAGGACAGGAACGCGTACATTGCCGAGAGGATGCCGGACTTTGCCGCCGACTTCGAGCGTGTTTCGCGTATGATCGTGCATGGACGCCGTGACCGGAAGAGATCCATCGTGGATCTCGGGGCGCGGTGACTGACCGGCCCACGCGGGCCAAGGAGCTTTGTCATGCCAGGAACTGGCACCGGGGCCGTGACTCGGCCCGAACGCGCTGGGAACGGTTCGATCGTCACCCCCGCCTCGCTGCGGGTTCAGGGGCTTGGTCCGCGCTCGGCGCGGGTCGCCTCGGATCGAAGCCGAATCGGGTTCTTCACCAACTTCACCGACGGCAAGCCGCTCGTCGAGGGATCCGATGTCGGCCACGACATCGCCAACTCGTGGGACGCCACCGCCGCAGGCGTCGCCGCCAAGGCCATCGGGCAGGGCATGACCCAGCTCCTGCTCGCCGGCACCAACATGACCGACGCGCTGGCGACGTGGGCTGCGGGCGGGGGCCTGACCCTCACCACGGCCACCGCCGACAACGACTCGGCGTACATGATCCCCAACTCTGACTCGGACGTGGCGAACGCGTTCACCGAGCTGACGTGGGACTTCGACCGGCAGCCGTACTTCCTCTCGGAGTTCGCCACCGGCTCCGCCGTCACCACGACCGCGTTCTTCCAGGGATTCAAGATCGACAACGACTTCGGCACCGACGACGTGGACATCGCGGGCTTCTTCATCGACTCCGAAGTGGAGGGCAACATCCAGCTCGTGGCGACTCGGAACAGCACCGGCCTGTTCCCCTCGAACGCCTACAACGGTTCCTCGCAGCTTGTCCTGTGGGACAGCGGCGTGGCGCTTGAGGCGTCCACGGTCTACTCGCTGGAGATCGCGGTGGACTCCAACGGCCGCGTCGTCTGGTGGATCAACGACAACGAGTACAGCGGCGACCAGATCGGCTCCGAGATGTACCTGAGCACCGGCCTTCGCGGCGGCACGTCCGGCGTGCATCCGTTCTGGGGCCACACCTGCACCGCCGGCTCCGCGGCGAGGGCGCTCACCTACCGCACCATCGGCGCGAGCGAGGTGTACGAGTGAGCACGTTCCCGCATTCCTACGACCCGGCGACGATTCCCGTCGCGGCGACGAACCGATGCACGGTCGAAGATCCTTCGATCACGCAGCGGGTGCAGGGCAAGATCCCGTTCGACGCGACGATCACGGTCGCGTCCACGACGGTCACGATCCAGTTCCTCGACGGGAAGGGCCGTCCTCACAAGGGTCGCGTGTTCTTCACGATGATCCAGACCGAGGTCTCGCCCGCGACATCCGTCCCCGCCCTCGCCTCGACTGGTCGTCTGCCCGCCGTCGGAGCGAACACGAACGGATCGACCCTTGTCGCGCACACCGCGAACAAGGTGATCTCGTGCGTGACCGACGCTGACGGCCTGTGGGTCGGCACGCTCACCGGCGCTCTCGGAACCGACGACACGATCGGCGTCGCGCCGTACATCGGCATCTGGTTCGGTACCTGACGCAAACTCTCTTGTTGGGCGGGGGGCCGTCGCAAGGCGGCTCCCCGCCTCCTCGATGATCCTTGTCACGCCTCACCAGTCGATCGTCGCCGTGCTCGCGTCGTCCCCTGCGACGCAGCCGGACTTCGCATCGTCGGTGGACGTGTACAGCGGGTCGTCTCGGATCGGATCGCGGACGGCGAGCGGGACGCTGAGCGGAACGACGGTCGTCCAGATCGTCGAGAACCCCAGCGGCTCGGAGACGAGGCGCGTCCTTTCGGTCACGATCTCCAACCGACATTCCGCGGCGATCTCCTGCACCGTCAAGCTCAAGGACGGCGCAAGCTCCTTCGCGCTCGTCGAGTGCTCGATCGGCGTGGGGGAGACGCTGCAATGGGACGGGTCAAGGTGGTCGATCTTCCCCGAGCCCGCGTCGTCCATCGGGGCGGCGGACATCTCGATCACTGGCGACCTGAGCGTTGGCGACGACGCGACGATCGCCGGCGACCTTGCGGTGACGGGCACGACCACGACGAACACCTGGGTCTACAACGCCTTCACCGCGAAGGGCGAGCTGATCGCGTCCACCGCGGACAACACGCCGGGCATTCACGCGGCGGCGGCGTCCGACTACCACGTTCTCCAGTCGGCGTCTTCGGAAGCAACGGGCTTGCAGTGGGCGCACCGTGCGATGGTCTGGCACACGGAGGTCGCGGACGCGGCTGCTCACGCCAGCAGCAGTTCCGAGTCGTCCGCTCTCTACTCGTCGGCAGCCATCCCTTCGGTGCTCCTGAACGAAGCCCGAAAGACGCTGTTCGTCCGCGTGTGGGGCAAGGCGAGCACCACGAGCGCCCCGAACCTGACGCTCAGGATCAAGCTGAACGACACGTCCGCGTCGCAGGCGATCGGAACGATCGGCGGAGCGACTCCCGGCTCTGGCGTCACCGACCGCATGGTGTATGCCGAGGCCGCGTTCGTCGTTCGCAGCACCGGATCGAGCGGGACGGTGCAGGGATATCAGGCGCAGCAGCACGGCACGTCGCTGACGCACGGGCGGGGCCAGATCACGCTGAACCTCACCAACCCGATCACGGTCGAAGTCACGGCCCAGTGGTCCGCTTCGTCGTCTTCCAACACCGTGACCCTTGAAGGATTTGAAGTCGTCATCATGAACTAGGAGCGTCATGGCCAAGATCACGAACCCCAACGTCGTCGCCTACCTCGCCGAGTACCGCCGCATCGCGGAGAAGGTGCGCAACCTCGCCCCCGAAGTGCTGTCCATCTCCGTCCCGTACTGGGCAGAGGGAGGCATCAACGCGATCCTCGCGTCTGCTCAGAACTCCGACACGATCGGAGACACTGGACTGACGAAGGCGCAGCTTGTCGCCCTGCAATCGACCTCCGAGGCGCTGAGCACGCTCCTGAACACGCAGGGACATTCGGCGGTCGCACACCAGTTCATCTTCGCGGTGAACACCGAATCCGTCTGAGGCACCCATGGCGCACCTCCACTTCCTTCCACCGGCGAAGATCGCAACCGAGCTGATCTTCTACGTCTCGCTCGCCCACCCCACCGACGCAGACTCGATGGTGTCGAACCCCGCGCAGGCCGCGGGCGACTGGACAATCTCGAAGGACGGAGGGGCGTTCTCCAACCTCGCCACGCTCCCGGCAGTCACCCCGTCGTCGTCCTACGGGCTCAAGATCACGCTGTCCGCCTCGGAGATGAACGCGACCAACATCCTCGTCGTCGGCAAGGACCAGACCGCGACCGAGGAATGGCAGGCCGTCGCGTTCTCCATCCGAACCACCGCCGTCACCGTCGACGAGCTTCTGCGATCGACCACCCCGGCCAACACCATCGACGTGGACAGCGATGGGCGCGTCGACGTTTCGACGCTTGGCGGAAGCACCGCAGCCCTCGCGTCGCTCGTGCTCGCCATCGACACCTCAAACAACGTCGTGAAGGCCGACGCGACGCGGATCTCCGGCGATTCCGGCGCAGCCGACAACGCGGAAGCGTTCTTCGACGGAACGGGATACGCAGGAGGCACGATCAAGCTCGGCGTCAACGCGACGCAGTGGGCGGGGCAGGCGACCTCCGCCAACCCGACGACCAACCTCCCGATGGTCGACCTCGACTCCGTGGACGGCTCCACCGCCAAGGCCACCGCGCTCGCCGCGGCCATCGACTCGTCGGGCAACGTCGTCGCCGCCAACGTCGCGCAGATCAGCGGAGACTCCGGCGCAGCGGACAACGCCGAGGCGTTCTTCGACGGCACCGGATACGCGGGCGGGACCATCCCGCTCGGAGCCAACGTCGTCCAGATCAGCGGCGACGCCAACGCCGCAGACGCGCTGGAGTCCTACTGCGACGGAACCACCCCGATCCCCGCCGATGTCACGAAGATCAGCGGAGACGCGACGGCAGCCGACAACGCCGAACTCGCGTTCGACGGAAACGGATTCGCGTTCGCCGGATGCTCGATCCCGACGGCCGTCTCCGTCACCAACCCCGTCACGATCAGCGGCACGCAGGTCCACGCGGAGAACACCGACCCGCTCACGACCTCGTGGTGCCTCACCATCGGGGCCGGAGACGCGGCGCACCGCAAGCTCTCCAGCGGCGGCACGCTCACGCAGTACGCGTCCGACGGGACCACGCCGGTCGTCACCCGCACGCAGACCGAGACCGAACTGAGCCCCGCATAGGAGCACCATGGCGCAGAAGCCCGTCGTATCGCCAGAGTCGGTCGCAGCGTCGCGCGATCCCGTCGTCCGCGAGGTGTTCGGCGTCGCGTCGACCTACGCGGGCATGAGCACCGCGCACAAGGCCGCGATCGACACCACCCTCAACGACGCCTTCATGGAGGTCGTCAACCGAGGCAAGTGGTTCGCGGACATCGACCCCGCGTCCGCCGACATGCCGGCCGAGTGGAACGAACTGTTCCGCCAGATGGCCGTCGCCAAGCTCAAGCGTCAGTTCCGGTCGGCGTCCGACTACGGCATCCACTGGCGTCTCTACGTCGAGCCGTTGCAGGAGCGGATCGCAGACGCCTACGCGAGTTCGTGGCGGTCCACCAAGACGCTCGCCAGCGACGACGTGTCCGCGGTCGCCATGCGGGCTCACGTCATGCACGTCCTTGTCCGGCAGCGGCATCCCGTGTTCGCAGCGCCGGAGGAGATCGACCGCACCATCCGCGAGGAGTTCCGACGCCTGTGGTCGGCTCGCTGGTGGAGGTTCCGAAAGCGGATGCTCAAGGTCACGATCAACACCGTCGGCGACATGGTGAGCGCGTCCGGCCTCGCCATCTCCGCGATCGCCTCGACGAAGTTCTCCCTTGACGGAGACTCTGCGGCAGGATCTTGCCGAAGCGACGTGACGTGGCTCGACGCCACGCGAGCGGCCGAGGCGGCGTCCGCATACGACGGGACCACCGGGCGACCTCGCTACTTCTACGAGACGTTCCGCGACGGAAAGCCCGCGATCACCTTCCTTCCGCTTCCAGACCAGTCCTACGAGGCGCACGTCGCCGTCTACATCGACGCCCCGAGCTTCACGCCATCCGGCGTGCCAGGCGACGTGGACGGCCTCCGAATGCTTCCCCCCGACATGCGGGGGCATCTGCGGGACCGCGTGATCGCGCATCTCGTCTCCGCCAACGGCAAGGAGGACAACGACGCCGCGCGGCTCACCCGCAAGGTCGAGACGGACTTCGCCATGTACTGCGGGCAGTGGGACGACGGTGGGCCGTCCCTCTCCGCCGCAGCCCCCCACCACATGGCGAGGACCCTCGCCATGCTCCCGTCCGCCAGAGGCGGCGTCATCGGCCCGATCGGCTGACCCATGAAGCAGATCGTCGCATTCACCGACTTCTCGATGCGGCCAGTCGACCCAACGCAGGTCGACAACCCCGTTGTCCGCACGCTCAACATGGTCCGCAGCGGAGACGGATCGTGGCGGCGGCGAGACGGCTTCGCGTCCGCATCCGGCCCCGGCTCGACGGTGCTCAACCACGTCTCATGCGAGATAGGCGGGCGGACGATGCTCGTCGTCAAGCTCGCCTCGGGTGCCGTTCGATACTGGCTCGGCAGCGGATCGTGGATCACGCTCGACCAGTTCTCGGATTCGACCGACAGACCGCTCGGGCTCGCGTCGTGGGCCACGAACGAGCGCGGCGCATTCGCCCTGCACGGCGGAGAACTCTACATCATCGACAGCAAGAACCTCGCCGCATACGACGGGCTCGCGTCCAACCAGCTTCGTCGGCCCGGCGTGAAGTCGCTTGCGGGCGTTCTCTACTACAAGGACGGCACCAAGCCGTCGTTCGATCTCGCCAAGGCGGAGGGCTCGCCGAACGCCACCGCCGCGATGCTCCAGCCGATCCCGAGCATCAGTCCGCTCACGTCGAAAGGCACCAACCCAGGGCTCACCCAGCTTGCGGGAGAGAAGATCCTCAACACCGGCTTCGCCTTCTCCGTCTACGACCCGAAGCGCGGCATCTACGGCCGTCGCTCCGACGTGTGCGCCCTGCCCTATGTGTTCGGCCCGCCAAATCCGTCGTCGCTCGACATCATCCTCACCGACGAGCGGGCGCAGTTCTCCAAGGAGATCACGACGCCCGGCAGCCCGACGTGGATTCCAGCGGGGCACAAGGTCGCAGTCTGGTTCACTCAAGGAACCGACATCATCACCAACCGCACTGGCACGGTGAAAAGCGGATGGTTCTTCTTCTTCAACCAGTGGGCTCCCGCGATGAGCCCGCGCATGTCGGGAGTCCTCTTCCTCGAAGGCATCTTCGAGCCGGGCACCAACATCTCGTGCCGGAAGGACAACGCATCGCTCGCCCGCAGCGGGCTCTACGTCGACGCCTACGCGCGGCCCAACCCGTCGCTCTGCATGGCCGTCCTCCAGAACGGCACCGCGATCTACTTCTTTCCTCGCACCGACGAGAACAACAACGCCTCTCCGATCGCCAACTTCGCGGAGTACAGCGTCGACCACCCCGAGCAGGTGTCCCGCCTCTCCGAGAGCAACCGCGACACCCGATCTCCGCTCGCCAACATCAAGGGCGCTCCCGTCTACGTCGTGCAGGACGGCGACCGCTCCCTCATGCTCACCAAGCAGACGGTCTACCAGATCGGCTTCGACGGCCGCTCCGCCGTGTTGCAGGACGCGACCAACGGACGGGGCATCGCCTCCGACGAGTCGATCAGCGTCTCTTCTGCCGGCGTCATGTGGTACTGCGACGACGGCGTGGTGCTCCTCCGCGGCGGGCAGATGATCCTGCTCGACAAGCGGCTCGGTTTCGAGACGTGGTTCGACGGTCTCAACGGCGCGCAGAAGCGGGCCGTCGTCTGCGGGGCGTGCGACTCCACGTCGCAGGTGTTCGCGGGAGCAGCGGCGTCGGACGACCCGTCCAAGCTCCGCTTCATGGTCTACGACACCGAGCGACGTGCCGTCTCCGAGTTCCGCTTCGCTCCGTCCACGACGCAGCCGACCCGCATGGCCTACTTCCGGTCGTCCGGCGAGTCTCGCCTCGTCGCCTTCCAAGGCGCGAGCATGATGCTCTACCCGTCCGGCTCCACCGACGCGGGCAACTTCTACGAGTCCCACGTCGAGGCATGGCTGTCGCAGTCCCTCGCCCAGCCAAAGACGTTGCAGGAGATCACGCTCGGACTCGGCGCTCGCAACGGCTCCGTCGTCGTCACCGTCGACGCCTTCGAGCATCCAGGATCGACCTTCCCGCTCGTGGCGTCCGCGACCATGACCTTCACCCTTGCGGGGGCGGAAGGGCCGGGCCGATTCCCGCTCGGCGCGTTCATGGGCATGAGGGGCCGACTCTTCCGCATCGTCGTCGCGTCGACCGGCACCGGGGCCGCGACATCGTGGAGTCTCTCTCGGATTCAGGTCGACTACGAGACGGACGAGGAAGCCCATGCGATCTCCCACTGAGGATCTCTTCGACGGAGCGTTGGCGATCCCGGCACCGCCGGAGATGGCGATGCCGAGCCAGTCGCAGCTCGGTCAGGCCGTGCTCGCCAAGGGCGGGCTCGAATCGGCCCAGCGATGGCAGCGAGGAACCCTTCGCCCCGTCGCAGGCGACCCGTTCCATCCCGGCTGGCAGAACGACGTGTTCGACTTCGCCACCTCCGACTACACCGGCGACCTGTCGACCTTCGACGATGGCGAGGAGACGCCGCCAGACGAAGATGACGAAGTGCCGTGCGGCAAGATCCAGCAGCCGAACGGGTACCCGCTGCTCGTCGCATGGTTCTTCGCCCGCGTGCTGAGCGCCACGTCCCTTGCGACGAACAAGTGGATCTACGAGTGCGTCCGCGTCGTGCCTCCGCTCAGCGGAACCCCGTCTCCGGGCCAGCTCTACGTCGCCGACGCGTCGCTCGACTCCTCGTGCGATCCCGTCGATCTCGACGCGTACAACGCCAACGAGTTCGACAACGACGGAGCGGGCATCGAGGGGCCGGGCATCGACATCGACGCGCAGACCTACATCGACTGCAACATGGAACTCAAGCCGCTTCGCCAGGGCGTCTACCCGTGCGCCCGCTACAAGCGGAACGACGGCACCTACATCCACTGGATCTACGGCGCGAACGACCACGCGCAGGCGACATGACGGCAATCCTCCAATGCTGCTGCGGGGAGGCGTGCTGGGTCGTGTTCGCGCCGTGCTGCGGCGTGTTCGATCCAAGCGAGCGTCGATACGTCGCGTGCAACGTACACGACGCGATCCAGTGGCCGGGCATCGAGCACGTCTTCAAGCTCGAAGGCGTCTGCTGGGTCAAGATCCCCGAGATCCCGCCCGAGAACGTGCCCCGCGATCTCGTCGTCGATGCGTCGCAGCTCACCGACCTCTACGAGTCGTGCACCGGCGACTTCGGCTCCGGCGCGTGCTGCAAGAACGAGTGCTACTACCGCGCGACCCCGTGCAACTGCATCGGAGCCCCGTCGTCGGGAGATTGGGCCGTCAAGTGCCAGACGATGGAGGACATCGGCGTTGGCTCCGGCTCGACGCCGACCATCAAGATCCTCCGCAACGGAACCCAGCAGTGCTGGGAGATCGACGCCACGACCTCCTACGGAGAGATCCCCGACGGATGGGGAGAGCTGCTGTTCACGTCCTACCTCGGGACCGCGACGGGATGCTTCGAGTGCTGCACCGGAAACCCGACTTGCTGCGGATGCCAGGGGTCGGCTCCCCCCTACTGCCCGCCGCTCCCGATCTACGCGACGATCGCATGGGTCGTCTCCGATCCGGGCACCGACACCGGATGCCCGTGCCTCAAGCCGGACGCCGTGCTCACGCTCAAGATCAACACCGCGGCGAACTGCTCGTTCGCGTGCCAGGACAACGGAGGGTTCGGAACCAACCAAGGGTGCCTCGGCCCCTATGCGTGCTGCCTCTCCTGCGTGCCGGACAACACTCCCGGCTGCCCGCCGACGATGTTCTGGCGGCTCTCGATCACCGCCACGTCCGCAAGCACGCTCGACTACGACTTCTTCCTCCAGACGGGAACCTTCCAGTGCGGCGACTGCCAGAACCCCAACTGGGCGACCGGGGCCTGCACCGCCGTTCCGTGCCAGAACCCCGAGTACCTCGTCGTGTTTCGGACGCCATCCCTCCCCGCCTGCTCCTGCATCCCCGACCCCGGCTCGTTCTACATCGAGAGCAAGTCGTTCAACGTCTCCAGCGCCGCCCTCGTCAACCTCGCATGAGCCAGCTCATCCCCGTCCGTTGGATCGCCTCCGACGGCGTGACCATCCTCGAAGGCCGCTACGTCGCCTCCGACACCGGCAAGCTCACCCTCCGGGAGTGGAAGGGGGCGACCATGCGGATGGACGAGCCGGTTCGATCCCCCTCGCCGCGCCCGGGGTGCCGACAGTGCGGGTCGAAGGACGCGTTTGTGTGGCTCGGCATCCGGTGGCACGGAACCCCCTTCCCCTTGCGGTGGTGGCGATGGCTGCGGGGAACCGACACCCCGGCGGACTGGTCCGAATGCGGGTGCATCGTGAAGCTAAAAGCGGCGATCTTGGCCGTTCGTGCAGGTATCATCGCAGTACGAAGGGCTTGACACATGGCGACCTACAACACCCCGTTTCGCAAGAGCTACGCCCCTGCCCCCACGATGAACCTGAGCATCGGGGGCCGCGATCGCCTCGGAGTCGCGGGCGGAGGTCCGCGCTTCCGCGACAACTGGAAGCCGCTTTCGACGCCCGAGGAGGCGGGTGCCTATCACGGCTTCGGGGGCTACGGGGCCGACGAGGAAGATCCTCGGGATGGCTGGATCGACCCCCGCATGGACCGCATGGACCCGCGGAACAGGGCTCGCATGATGGCCCAGCTTGCCGCCACGCAGGGCCAGCCGACGCCTGCCGCGTCCGCCACGGCCCAGTCCATCCAGCAGCTTGGGGCGATCGGACAGCAGCAGTACCCCACGTCGCCCACCAATCCGAACGGCGACCGCGGCACAGGTGGTCGCGGAATGCCGACCGCGGCTCGGGGCGGACGGTTCGTCGGCCCTGTTCGCGTCCACGGCGGAGAGGTCGTGCGTCCTGACGGGATGGGCGGCGTCTCCGTCACCGACCCGCTCGCCGCCTACGACGAGAACGCCGAGATCGAGCGGCAGATGGCCGCGAGCAACGCCCGCGACTCCGCGGCCCTTGCCCAAGCGAACGCCCCCTACGAGCGCCGCCGACAGGGCCTCCGCGACTTCCAGCAGGTCGCCGGGAACGAGCCCTACTCCGCCACCGCCGACCCGTCGCAGATGAGCGAGATCCTGAGCGGACGGATGCACCCCGACGCCGCGTCGCCGGAGGTCCGGTCGTCGTTCATGGAGCGATGGGCTGGCGATCCGCGGTTTGCCGCACGCACCCGCGCCGACTGGGACCGCATGGAGCGGGAGAGCGTCGGCCCGACCCGCGAGCAGCAGCAGTCCGCCGCCGCCATGTTCGCCGCACAGCAGGCCGAGCGGGAGGCCAGCATGACGCCCGAGGAGCGGCAGGCGCGATCCGCCCGCCGGGCCGAGCTTGACCAGCGGAGCTTCGCCGCGTCGGCCATGATGAACGCCGCTCGCCAGCGCGACGCCGCGATCCGCCGCGAGGCCCTCGTCCGAGACGCGCCGCTTGAAACCGTCAAGGGCAACGACGCCCAGTACAGCATCGACGATGTGCTGTTCGAGCGGACCCGCAACCGCCGCGACGCCGCCCAGCAGGGGACCACCCCCCTCGGCGCTGGCATCGGTCGCCGGATGCGGCGAGACTTCGTGGACCAGACCGAGTACGGGCTGGAGACGGAACGCATCCGCGCCCTCAACCAGCCGATGGCACGAGGCGACGCCACCGTGGACGCCGCTTCGATCACCGCGGCCAGCCGCATCCTCGCCAGCCCCGACGCCACCGACGAGGATCGCGTCGCGGCCCGAGCCATGCTCGCCGGTCGCGGAGCTTCCTCCCTCGCCGGCAACGGCTCCAGCGTCGGGGCGACCGTGCCTCGCGCCATCCTCGACTCCACCATCGGGGGCGGATGGGAGAACGCCGACGAGCAGCAGCAGGACGCGGTGGCCAAGACCCTCCGCCTCAACGTGGTCCCCAGCACGGAGGACCCCGCCGTGGCCCGCACCGTGATCGGCAACGAGGGCGACTACCAGCATCTCTCCAACATCACGTCCGACAACTGGATCAGCGACTCGCCGATCGAGCTTTCGGCCTACCGCTCCTCGCTCGACCGCATCGCCAAGCAGATCGAGGACGTGGCTCGCATCGAGGACGAAGGCGCTCGCCGCCTCGCCTACGAGCAGATCGCCCGCAAGATGCAGGAGCACCAGTTCGAGGCCCTCGACGTGACGCAGAGCCAGCCCTTCGGTGGCAGCTACGACAAGATCGACAAGGGCAAGAAGGGGCTCGCCCGCATCGTCGCGTCGCTCGCCTCGGGTGGCCGCTTCTCGCCCGAGGAGATCAAGCGGGTCCGCCGCATCTACTCCGGCGAGGCGTCGGGCACCGACGAGCCGACCGGACGGCCAGCCCTCCGCGGCCCAAGCGCGACTGCCCGTCCCTGATAGGACGACATGACCGCATTCCCGCTCAACGCCATCGACGGCGCGGTGCCCAACCCGCGCGCAGCCGCCATCGACGCGGTGATCGCATCCAGCCGCGCGGCCAACCCGATCCCGCCATCGCTCATGCAGCGACGGACTCGGGAGCGTCTCACCGTCCGCGAGATCAACCAGCTCAACGACGACGCGATCAAGCGGGGCATGTCGCCCGTCTCCCTCAGCGACAAGCGGACGCCGACCGAGCGGTTCCTCGACATCATCGACCTTCCCCGCAACGCGATGGCGAACATCGCCTTCGGAGAACTCGACGCCCCGACCATCGCGGGCGGCATCGGCGAGACTGCGGCATGGGGAGCGGCCATCGGAGCCCTCGGCGGCTCGGCCCTTGGCCCAGCGGGCACCGCGGCCGGCGCTGCGGGCGGCGCGTTGATCGCAGGAGGCGGCACGGCCCTCGCCTACGGCGTCGCGGCCCTCGCCCGCCCGGTCCTCTCCACCGAGGCCAGCCGACGCGCCATGGTCGCCAAGGCACGACGCGGCACCTTCGGCGCGCCGCAGCTCTACGCCTCCGACGTGCTCGAACAGATGGGCGTCGAGAACCGCGTCGCCCGAGCCGTGATCGGATTCGGCGGCGACGTGCTCATGGACCCGACGACGTGGCTCTCGGGCGGAGGCAGCGTCGTCGCCAAGGTCGGCACCAACGGAACCAAGGCCACGCTCAACAAGGGCGGCGCTCGGCTTCTGCGGGACTACGGAAAGATCGTCGCGGCAACCGGCGAGCTTCCGGTCGATCCCGTGCTGGCCCGCTTCAACCACCTGTTCGAGACTTCCGTCCAGATCGGCGACGACGTGTTCGACGTGACCGGAGACTCCGGTCGCCTCGCGGCGCAGCGGGACATGGTGAAGTCCTACATCGCCCAGCGGGCCAAGGCGGCACCAGACGAGATCGCCGAACTCGACAAGGAACTCCGTGTCGCCCAGCGGACCCTGCGGACCATGCTCGAACGCGAGGTCATCGACCTCGCCACCGGCGACCCCACGCTCGGCAAGGTCGAGGCGTACCGCCAGCGAATCGCCCGTGACTTCATGCGGGACTACGCGGCGCGGTCGTCGCACCAGATCGCCGTCCCGTTCTCGTCGTTCATCATGTCCCGCGTGCCGGGCTACCAGACGGGAAACATCCCCATCGGCGGCTTCGGAGAGCAGGGGCGGTTCTCGAAGTTCCTCAAGGGCAGCGAGGACGAGTTCCTCGCCGCCACGCGGGAGACTCGGGACGCCGAGATCGCCGCCCTCCGCAGGCAGCGCGACGATATCGCAGGCGAGCGTGCCCTCACGATCCCGCAGCGGCTTCTCCCGACGATGGCTCCCGACGTGCAGGCCGCGTCGTCCATCGACGAGAGCGGCAACATCCGCGTGCCGCTCAAGGCCGTGCGAGCCGAGCAGGTCGAGCCGATGCTCAGCGCAGGGTGGGCGCTTGAGGACCCCGCGATTCGCTTCGGCGACTTCAAGCGGATCGAGAGGCAGCTCGATCAGGTCGACCAGCCCCGACGCCTCGCCCGCAAGGCGGACCTCTCCGCGAAGCTCGAAGCCGTCGTGAAGCGACAGCAGGACGCCGAGGCGTCTCTCGACGAGGCGAAGCTCCGGCACGCCGTCTCCGCCGCCCTGACGCCGGACTCCGAAGTGAGCAAGTGGCAGGCCGAGATCGTCGCCGCCCAGCGGGAACGAGACACGCTGGAGCACGAGCTTGGGCTCGTCGCTCAGGCCAAGCCGCTTGCGATCGAGGGTGCTCTCGACGACATGCACGCGTCCTTCCGCGAGGGCGACGTTGCGACTGCGCTCGCGGGTCCGTTCGCCGCCGTCCGTCGCGGGGCCGAGGCCCTGTTCGGAAACGCAGGCCCGAAGAAGTACCGCGAGCTGGAAGTGCAGGCAGCCGCGATCCGCCAGCAGAAGGCGATGGCGTCGCGCGTGCTCCGCATCCAGAAGGACCGGCTCGCCGAGCGGCTCCGTGCGATCGAGCGGTTCCAGGGAGAGGACCCGATCGCCCGCGTCAACGAGGAGCGCGCCGCCGTCGAAGCCGCGATGGGAAACATCGAGCGATCCCTCTCCGATCTTCGGGATGTCGAGCGGAACCTCCCCGCCTCAGCCGCTCCGCCTCCGGTCTACGTCGCCCCTCCGAAGTCTCCGCCCGGCGCATCGAAGGCCGAGCGAGCCGCCCGCAAGCAGCTCGCCGAGGATGCCCGCGCCGCCTACGCCGAGGCAAGGCGCGAGTGGAAGGCAGCCAACGGCGTCGAGGTCGCCATCCCCGTCCAGATCGAGGATCTTCCTCCGTGGCTTGCGAAGGACGATCGGCTCGCCACGACTCCCAACGGCGGCAAGGTCCGCGTCGTCAGGCACGAGACGACCGTTCCCGCGTCTCCGCACATCGACCCGATCCCCGGCCGGACCTCCGTCAAGGGGCAGCGGACATCGTTCGACATCGAGTTCCAGAGCGACATCGACCGAGCCCTCTACGAAGCGGCCCGCCCGATCCGCAAGGGCAACGCCGATCAGGTCGCCCGATCCGTCGCCGCTCGCCGATGGGCGTCGCGCGTGCTCGGGATCTCCGAAGGCAAGGCCACGGCGCGCGGCCGAAAGCTCATCGAGTCGATCGAGAAGGACGTGTTCGGCTTCTCGCCGACCGCTCTCCCAGCCGTCAAGAAGCTCGCCCTCGACCCGTCGCGTCGCGTCTACGTCCACGGCGACCGCCTCGTGTCCGCGTCCGAGCTGCGGAAGCTCGGCGTCAGCGTCAAGGACGTGAAGCCGATCCCGCAGCTTCTCGAACCGTCCGACTGGACCACGCTCTCGCCCGTTCGCATCAAGGAGGCGACCGAGGGAAGCGACGGTGGATTCCGTCTCCTCTCGCAAGGCACGGCCGCAGGCCACGCGATCGCCGGTCGCCACTTCGTCGCCCCGCCCTCGGAGTGGGCCGCGGCGAGAGAGAAGATCGCCGGCGAAGGTCTCCTCTTCACCTTCAAGGGCCAGCAGTCCGGCTCGCTTCTCCCTTGGGACATGACCGCCGCGAGCCGCAGAAACCTCGCATGGCTCCAAGGGCTCGGCCGCATCGCGCGGGGCCACGCCGACGACGTTGCCGGCGTCGAGAAGGCCGCAGCCAAGATCGTCGACGAGATCCACGAAGTCGAGTCCGCCCGCATCGCCGCCGAGTCCGCAGCCGACGACCTTCTCCACCCGATCAACAGCCAGATCGAGGCGCTCAAGGATCGCACCCCGTTCAAGCTCATGTCGTGGATGACCGCGACCATGAACCAGACGCGGACGAACCTCAACCTCAACGCGAACCGTCGCTTCCATGCGATGTCGCGCAAGTACCGCGCCGCCACCGAGGAGCAGTTCCGGGCCGTCAAGCAGCAGCAGCTCGCGTGGATCGAGAAGGCCACCAAGGGCGTCGTCAAGGAGACTGGTGCCGAGCCGCAGGCGATCCGCGACGCGATCACCGTCCGCGTCGTCGAGAAGGCGATGGCCGACGACGCACGCTCCGCGGTCGGCTTCCTCCCCGACGATCCGCTCGTGTTCGACACGATGAAGCGGCTCCGCGCCGACACCCCGCAGCTTCTCGCGAACCCGCAGGTCGAGGCCGTCGCAGACCGCATCCACGAGTCGTGGAACGACTTCGCGCAGATCGAGACGCATCTCGGCATCCTGCACGACGACGCCCCCGACATGGCGTACCTGCCGATCGCGTTCACCGAGCGAATGCGGGCGTCCTACATGGACTCCATCGCGCGCCTCGCCGAGCCGATGAAGAAGGGTGCCGCCACCAAGCTCACCACGAACCCGTCGTTCTCCCTTCGCCGCGCCACGAACCGGATGCTCTACGGACCCGAGCACGAGGACCTCATCGTGGCCCTCGCCCTCCGCGACAAGAGCAAGCCGCTTCCGCCAGACCTCGCCGAGAAGATCGCCAAGGCCAACGTCGGATCGCACAACTCCGTGTTCACCGGCGAGCTTTGGAAGATCGACCCCGGCGACGCCAACGGACATCCCTTCGAGGCGTGGCGCATCGGATTCCTCCGCCGCATGTTCGACCGCGGAGTGGACCTCACGACCGCAGGCGACCGCCATGTGCTCGGGATGCCCGGAGGCGATCCCAACGTCCCCGGCTGGCTTCCCCAGCAGTTCCCGTCGTCGCCAGCGCTTCTCAACTATCGACGCGACCTCTTCCGAGACAAGGGCGCAGACCTCATCAGCGGGAACATCTTCGAGGAGGACATCCTCACGAGCTTCTCGAACCGCGCAGGCCAGCACCACCAGGCAAGGGCCACCGCGAAGTTCGTCGAGGAGGTCGTGCCGTACCTCAAGCCGATCCCCAACGAGGACGTGGCCGGGCTTCCTCGCGGCTTCCAGCCGGGCACCGTCGTCATGGATGGCGTCGAGTACCGACCGATCAACCCTCGCATCGTGAAGGAGGAGAAGCTCGGCATCTTCTCGCCGATCCCCCGCGAGATGCTCGACGAGCGGTACTACTGGCCAGTCGCCTTCGCCAGCGACGTGGAGGACATGGCCAGCAAGCTCTCCAGCGAGGCGCACGTCACCGGCATCCTGCGCGGAGCGCAGATGATGCAGTCGTGGTGGAAGGGCCTGAACCTTGCGTTCTCCCCGTCGTGGTGGACCGGCAACATGATCTCCGGTGCGCTCATGTCGCACCTGATCGGCGGATCCCGCGTCGAGCACTGGCCCAAGAAGGGCTTCCTCGCAATGGGGCTCGTCAACGACATCCACGGCGGCACGACGAAGATGGACGCCACCCGCTACGTCCTGAACGGCGAGGAGTGGTCGGGTCGAGAACTCAAGGAGGCCCTCCTCGTCGGAGGCGTCGCCAGCGCAGGCCGAACGCAGATCGAGGTCGGCAACATCCTCCGCACCGGCGCGGAGCCGAGCGGACGCTTCGCCTCGATGCTGCGGAACAACCCGCTCTCCCGCGTCTACGGCTGGTGGTTCTCGACCAACGCCAAGACCGACGACGTGTGGCGAGTCGTCACGGCTCTGGACCTTCTCGACCAAGGCCACTCGATCGAGCACGCCGTCGATCGGGCGCGTCTGGCACACGTCGACTTCGGCGACCTGTCCTTCGTCGAGGGCAAGTACGGCACCCTCATCTGGCCGTTCTACCGATGGATGGCCGGCAACATGAAGCTCCAGCTCCGGCACGCGCTGGAGCGGCCCGCCTACGCCGCCATGTTCCCGAAGCTCAAGCAGGCGCTTGACGAGGGATTCGAGGCCGAGGACCAGCTCCCCGTCGAACTCCAGCCCAAGTGGATGCGGGACAACATCGCCGTGCAGATCGGCTCTAACCCGAACCTCCGCTACGCGATGCTCAAGACCTTGAGCCCGGCGCAGGAACTCTTCGAGGCGATGGGCGCGACGATGGGATTCGACGGCCTGTGGGAGTTCATGTCCTACGCCACGGGCACCACGAACCCGATCCTGCGAATGCCCGCGGAGATCGCCACGCAGCGGGAACTGTTCACCGGCCGCGACATCGGCACGGAAGATCCCGGCGCGATCCCTTGGGCTCAGTATTGGACCAACCAGATGGGCCTCTACCGTCGCGGCGAGACGCTTCTCAACCGCACAAAGAAGGGCGTCGACGATCCCGTGGGCGAGATCGCACGCCAGCTTCTCGGCGGATCGCGGCTCACGCTCTCGACGCCGCAGCAGCTTGTCGCAAGGTTCGGGGCGGAGAGCCGCGAGAGCACCGAGAGTCTGCGGGCACGGATCAAGTCGGCCAAGCGAAACGGCGATGTCGACGAGGCCGAGCGGCTGTCGGTGGAGTTGACCGACCTGAACCGACGCCTCTATCAGCTTGGCTACGTCGACATGGTGCCGAAGTCGATGCGCAACCGCTTCCGAGCCGAGGATGCCAGGCGTCGTGCGATCGAGGCCGCGGAGCAGGCCGCAGAGAACTAGGGATCAACCGGGGTGTCGTCGGAGACGATGGCGCTGGAGCCGAGGAGGTCTGCCCTCCACAGCGGATCTCCGGCGAGCGCCGCGATTGCTCGGGAATCGCTCGGGGCCGCTGAAACCGTCGTCGTCGACGCGATCCGAGGTTCGTACTCCACGGTCAGCGTCGGGCGAGGATCGGGCGAGCCGAACGTGTGGTTGCAGCGTCGGAACGCGGCGAAGTTCGCGGAGCCGGATTCGGAGTTGAGCCGAAGCAGCAGGGCCAGATCGCCGCCGTTCTCGTCGAGCGCCGCCTGCACCAGCGTTTCAAGCCCGTCGATCTCGAACAGGCCGGTGACGATCGGGAGAGCGAACGCGACGGATTCGTTGCGGTCGTAGTCGCCTCCCGCCGACAGCCACGGGACGCCAGTCTCCTGCGTGTTCCAAGTCTGCACGTCGGGGTCGACGGCGACCGACGGCTCAAGCTGGTAGACCGTTCCCGCTGCGCTGCTGGCGGCTGCCGTCGAGCACAGCATCGTGAGCGACGCCGAGAGGATCGTCGCGCCTTCCGGGATGCCGGAGATGCCGTACCGCTCGCCGGTCAGGTCGAACCCGACGAGGATGCGGGCCGTCGACGGACCAGCGATCCTGCCGACCGACATCGACGTGGCCGACGGGGAGATCACGGAGTCCGGCGAGGAGAGCGACAGTTGCGTGTCGCGCCCCTCGCCGAGCCCGCGCGGTGCGATGGAGAGCGTCGACGACATGCGTCAGCGCCACTCGAACGGCTGCACCGTGCCGTGAACAGACTGCTGCGCCACGAGGTAGGCCGTGGCGTCGTCGAACGTGCGGAACACGAGGCAGGCGAGCGTGGTGTCGCGCGACCGGAGCCAGTCGTGGTTCGCGTGGACGTAGATGCCGTAGCCGGTGCCTGACTGGCCGACCGGAGGAGGCGTGCGGGGGTCGATTGATGGCATCTCGATGGGGTTCATTCGGTCTCCTCGAACACGCGGTAGTTGAGATGGTCGAGCGAGAATCGGTACGGAGGCGGGCCGTCCTCGGCGTCGTGCGCCGAGAGCTCGTCGCCGGCCTCGGAAAGCTGCTCGAAGGCGGCATCGAACGCTGCAAGCGCCACCTGCCAGCCGTCCACGTTGCCCGAGCCGCACTGCACCTTGGCGTTGGCGAGCGCGGCGTCGAGGGCTGCGAGGGCGACCTTCACGGCGGGTCCGTACTTGCTGTTCTTGCTGACGAGCAGGGCCGCGCTGATCTTGGCGATCGAGACGGCACCTTGCATCGACTCGATCTTGGCGACGCACTCGCCCACGTCGGGAGGGGGCGGTGCGTGGTCGTCGGGCTGCGGCTGGACGGGCGTGGCGATCGGGGCGGGCTTCGTGCCGCATCCCGGCATCGTGACGACGGCAACCGCGAGCAGTCCGATGAGCGCGAGCGTGACGAAGCCAACGAGCTTGATCGTTCGCAAGATTGGGGGCCTTTCCTTGGGTGTCTTGGGGGTCTTGTTCATGGATGCTGCGGACCCTTCCGCGGCTGGACGTTGTAGAGGGGAGAGCCGACGGCTTCGAGCTTCTCGATTCGCGCCTCGAACGCGTCGATTCGGTGTCCGATCGCGGCGAACTGGAACGTCGTGATCTCCCGCGTGTGCGATGCCTCGGTCTCGATCACCTTCGTCAGGTTGGCGATGCCGCTGTTGAACTTGTCGTCGGAGAGCTTGACGGCCTCCGTCAGCTTGCTCTCCAGCACGTCAGACTTCTTGCTCGTGGCCTCGATCTTGGCGTCCGACGCGACGGACTGGACTCGAAGCCCGACGTATGTGGTGATGATCGGAGTCGCGACGATCGCGACAAGCGCGATCAGGAACTGCGGAAACCACCCGCTCACCCGGATTGATCCGTCGGACTTGTGCTGCAACGTCATGTCAGTCGCCCTCCGACACGGAGACGGCGGCCTGGTAGACGAGCGCCGAGATCACGGGCTGGTTGCTCGGGCTGCCGAGCTTCGCCGGAACTGGGGGGATCGGGGGAGGGTTTCCACAGACGCCGTTCACGGAGCATCCGACGAAGCATCCACCCTCACCGCTCTGTCCGAAGCCCGGAATCCAGTAGACGAAGCAGACCTTCTCTCCCTCTCGCCGGCATGTCGCGCGAGCCTCCGCGAAGCACTCCTGCATCGGCGTCGTCGGCGAGACTTCCGGGCGATGCTGGACAGGGAAGATCCACGGGTACCACGAGAGCGACGTGATTCCGAGGGCCTCGGAGAGCAGGCGATGGTCGGAGGATTCTCCAGCGACGACCAGCGTCGCGCCGTCTCGATCCTCCCACCCGAGCGCCCAGCATCCGCTCGCCTCGACGAAGATCGGATCCGCTGCGAGCGCCGCGGACGCGATGAGCGTGACGATTGTCATGCCCGCATGATAGCGACAGATCGCGGAAGATGACCCCAAGATCACGCAAGAACGAGGCACGGTGCCCCTCGGATCGACACGCGATGGATCTTCTTCAAGCGAACATTCACGTCGATCGCGTCGATGATCTGCCCCGCCGTCGGCTTCTCCAGCCCGGAATCCGTGCGGCCCCGAACGTCCCGGATAACGTCCACCAGTGACTTGGCCCCGCCCTTGAGCTGGTCAAGAACGGCGTCGAGGAGTGCTGGGGTGATCTGCTGCATCGCTCTGGTCAGCCCTGAAATGGCCCTGCCGGTCTTGTCTGCCCTCGTCTGGATTCCTCGGAGCACGCAGGAAATCTCCATTGCAAGTTCGGGGAGCCCCCCGTCGATGCCGTCGAACAGGTCGGTGAACCCCGTGATCTGGAGGTCCGCCAAGGCGTCGTCGAGGGCTTGGCACGCCGCCGGCTGCTCTGCCCGCTCGACCGTCTCCGTCGGCTGTGCGGGGTGCGGGGAGAGCATGAGCGCCGCAGCCGCCCGGATTCTCCGGGCCTCGGACGGGGAGTAGAGCGTGAGGTCCGGTCGGCTCTGGTCCAGCGTCCGGCCCCTGGCACCGATCACCGACCCGATGGCGTTCACCGCGACGACGCTCCAGCCGCACGCCTTCGCCACGTCGGAGGCGGTCCAGACCATGCCGAGGCAGCCGGAACTGCCGGGATCGGTGACGGCGATCTCGTAGGTGCCGCCGTCGTCGGTGAGCATCCGAAGCAGCACCGCGTCTGGCGTGGGCAGCCGCGTGGCTTGATCGGATCGGATGGACGGGCGGCGCATCATCTCGCACCAGCAATCTCGCTATTCCAAGCCGTTCCGGTGCGCGGCGATCCCAGCGCCTCGATGCCCTCGCCTCGCTCCCACGGACGACGCAGGATCGCGTCGGCGAGCATGAACGCCCCCATCGCGGGGCACGCCTTGAGCAGCGTCGGGATCAGATGGTACTTGACGTGGAACGTCTCCACGTCGCCAGCCGCTCCGGTCGGGATCGCTTCCTCGGCCAGCCACTTCTTCGCCCGAGCAAGCGTCGCCGCGTCCGCCTCGTCCAGAACGGCCTTGGCTGCCTCCAGATCCTGCCGAGCGATCTCGGCGTGCCTGGCGTAGTCCCGATCTCGGTCTCCTCCTGCGGCATTCTGCGATTCCTCGCGGTGGACTTCGTTGGCGACGGTGAGCAGGTCGGCCATCGTGGGGCCGAACCCCTTGACCCGCCCGCTGGCGTGGAGCCGCTGCACGGCCAGCAGGATCGTCGCGCAGCCCCAGTGCTGGAGCGAATCGCCCCACAGGGCGATCTCGTTGGCCGACGGCTGCCATCGGCTCCAGACGGAGCGGATCGTGGCGAGCACGGTGGCGACTTCCGCCGTGGTCATCGGAACCCCCCTTCGAGCATGGGGATCTCCGCCGACGGAAGCTGGGCGATCCCGCCGGCAGACAGCCCAGCCCCGAGGTTGTCCAAGAACTCGCGGTCGGCTGCTTCGCGGCGTCGCTCGGCGTCGGACTTGGCTGGTCGTTGGTCGTGGGCGAACTGGTGCCAGTGCTTGACCAGCGACTCGGGCGTTGACTTCTCGGACCCCCACGATGCGGAGATCCGATCGGCTCTGGCGTTGATCTCGTCTGGCGTGGCGTCGAGTTCGATCAGGTCGCGGACGACCTTGCCGACTCGCTTGGCGTGCGGCTTGGCGACGTTCCCTCCGAACCACCGATCGGCCACGGCGTCCCAAACCGCGTTGCGTGCCCGTGGAGGCGTCGGAGCTTCGGGGGCGGCAGACGGTGGGTCCGCGAGCTGGGACGCCTCTGGTGGAATCGTAGGGGCCTTGGCGGGCTTCCTCGCACCCGACCGGCCAGCCCGCGATGCCGAAGGCGTCGCAGGAGCATGCGCAGCATGCGACTTCTCTGCTTCTGCTTCTGCTTCTGCTTCTGCTTCTGCTTGTGATTTCTGGTGTGATTTGTCACGCGGCGTAACGCCAGACCTCCGCCTGTCACGGTAACGCCGCTGCCGGTCAGCGGCCTTGAACTTGCGGTCCTCGTCGGAGTCCATGGCGCGGTACTTCTCGTGGTTGATGACGAACCACCCGTCGGGGATCTCCTCCAGCCGGCGACCGTCGTCGGTCTTGGTCCGCGAGTCCGGGTCCGGGGCGAGGAACTTGGCGATGGCAATTCGGCACGATTCGACCGGGATGCGGGCGATGCTGGCGAGACCGGGGATCGAGGCGGTGACCTCGCCGTTGCGGTCGGCAAGCGCGAGGATCGTGAACCATGCGATTCGGGTGTGGTCGTCCTCCACCCAAAGCGTCGATCCGAGGATCGAATGGGCGAGCTTGGTGTATGACATGAGTCCTCGTCCTTGAGGTGTTGGCGGTCAAATCCCGCCGGGCCGGTTGGGGCGCAGCGGGCAACGGCTATCGAATCGAGCGGGCTACGCGGCGGACTTGGCCTTCCGCTTGGCTTCCTTCTTCGGCTCCACGAAGTCCCACGGGTCGAGCCGGGTCGTGTGGCCCAGGTACTCGATGGCGTAGGGCTCTCGCGGCTCGATGCCCTCCTGCTTGCACCAGACCTCGTAGACGAACGACAAGAGCATCTTGGCGATGTACCGCTCGCTCATCGCCTTGACGCGGCCCTCGGTCCACTCGGGGACTTCCTTGCCGGAGAACTTTGGAAGAGGCGCGTCCTTCAACGCAAGCGGGATGCGAGACGGAGACCACCCCTTGCCGCCAAGGTTCCGCTTCCAGAGGATCTTGCCCTCAGCCTCGATGCGGGCGTTGATGCGGGCCTTGTAGTTGTCGTACAGCGCTCGGAATGGACCGCCGCACTTGACGACGGAGACGGCGAACTTGTAGCAGGTGGTCTTGAGTTCGCTGTTCCAGTTGGCCTTGACGCCCTTCTCTCGCTTGAGGCATCGGCCCTCCTTCACGCCGTACCCCGCGTAGGCGTAGAGAGCGGCGCGGTTCGGGAAGCGGGAGATGTTGCCGATGTTGGCGACGATCACGCCCGCGATGCGGACGCCGATGCCCTTCACGCGGATCAGGTAGTCGCGGACGATGGGCTTGTCCTTGATCGCCTCCAACAGCGGGGCTTCGAGTTCCTTCTCCGCGTCCTGGAGGGTGGTGAGGGAGACGCCGTACTGGTCGTCGGCCTCCTCCTGCGACATGATCCCCTCGCGGACGAGGCGGGAGATGCGGAGCTGGAGTTGGATGCGGAGCTTCTGCGTGTCGTAGAGGGTTCGGGCAGCGAGCTTCATGCCGGCGCATGCACGCTGCTCCTCGGTCATGGGCTCCTCGGCGATCTCTTCGGCGAGGGTTGCGGAGTCGACGAGTTCGATTGGTTCGTGGTCGGTGGTCATTGATGGTTCACAGGTGAAGGCGGGATGGGACGGGAAGCATGGATCGCAGTTCGCAATCGAATGGGACTGGGGATATGGCTCGCAGGTGGGATTTGTGCTAGACAACGGGTACGGCTCGCAGGCAGCATTTGGGTTAGATAATTGGCATGGCTCGCACGTTCGACATGAATTGGAGTCTGAGTATGGCTCGCACGGGGGGTCTGAATTACACTTTGCTAACGGCTCTCATAGGATGAGTGAATTGGAAAGAAAGGATGGATCGCACAAGTAGCGTGAATGGGAGGGAAGTACCGGCTCTCAGAGGCCTTTGGAATTAGAACTTCGCGTTGGATCGCAGATGGAACTTGAATGTGACCTAATCCATGGCTCTCACACGACGCGGGAATGGAAGATGTAGTGCGGATCTCATGGCATCATTGAATGGGAGACAGTGTCTGGATCTCACGACACGGTTGAATCAACGTCTTGAATTGGATCGCATAGAGGGCCGGACTTGGAACATCTGCACGGCTCGCATGAAGTTCGTGAATGACAGGGTGGAAATGGCTCGCACAGTCACGATGAATTGGAAGCTACCTATGGCTCGCAACGGTCACCGGAATGGGGTCGGGTTATTGGCTGGCGACATCTCAGGTCCAAGACAGGCGCTTGGCCTCTTCAATCTGGATCTGGTCGGACGCGGTGACGGCGACGGCAAGCGCCGCCCAGTGGTGCCCTGAGATGCCGTAGAGCGGGCCGGGTGCCTTCTTGGTGCCGACCGCGAGTTCCTTGGTCGGGCCGAATCGTTCGATGAGGGCACCGCGTACCTGAGGGTCGCCGCAGGCCGCTCGCCCGACGAGGTACCGCTTGACCTGCTGGCGGCGAAGGCCGACACATCGGATGCGAGGGAACTTCTGTAGACGGGAGACGAGCCGCCCGGTCTCGAAGATCGTGCGGAGCGATCCATCGTCGAGGGACGAGCCATAGGGGGCGAACTGCTCGTATGCGACGATCGCCTCGTCTACTCCAAGGATCGTGAATGTGGCCGCGATCTCGCCGTCGTCGAGCGACGAAAGGGTGATGGCCTTGCCCTTGTGGAGCATGACCGCCGCGTGTTCCTTGGGTCCGGGGTCGATGCCGATGACGGCGTTGATTGTCACTTGTCAACCTCCGCCATGTACTCCGCCCTCTTGCGGATGATGTCGAGTCCATCGTCGCGGGTCTGCTTATCCACCGTGGCGACGAAGCGGGCGTGTGCCTCGTGGACTGTCTGGTGCGACACCCGGCAGAACTCGACGGCAATCTGCTGGAACGACAGGCCACCAATCTGGCGAAGGGCGTAGACGCACCACTCGCGGGCGATCTTGCCGGACCACCGCTGCGTTCCAGCGGCTTGGGTCTGTCGTCTCCAGTCGAGGATCACCTTCGGATCTTCGTTCCGCATCCAGCACGCGGCCTCGATGATCTGCTGCGTGGTTGGCCTGTGGCGGGTCAAGATTGCCCGCCGCTTGCGATGCTGCTCGACGATCTCGGACCAGTTGGCTTCGCATTTGTCGATGGTCATGTCAGATGCTCCAGTCTGGTTGATCGTCCGCAATCTGCTCGTGCTGAGTTGGCTTCGCCTTCTCGACAATAGTGATCGGATCGCCGCACGCTCGGCAGTGGGTGTAGAGGATGATCGTGCGGGGGTCGAACTCGAACGGGTGGCCGCAGGCGGGACAGGGGATAGATGCGGTTTCGGTCGTGGTCACTGGGACTCTTTCGTCCCCCGCGTCCGTGCGGGGATGTGCTTGCGGTACCGCTCGACGAACTGCTCGGCGAGCAAGGTGTACGTCTTTCGGGCCTCGGTGAACGTGATCTTGTTGCCGTCGATCTTGACGATGCGGACGGGTCCGAACGTGTCCCCCTCGGTCAGCGTCGCGTGCTTCGTGACGATCTTCTTCGGGAGCTTGACGCCCGCCTTCTGGCGTGCTCGGTTCCTGCGGTCGCGTTGCACTTCGCGGGCGATGTAGTCGGTGTCGTTCACAGTCGCACCCCCTTCGGCTTCTCGGGGTTGGCGAGCCACCGAAGCACGCTGGTGTATTCCAGCGCGAGCAAGTCGGTGTCGATGCGCACGACAGGAATAGACCACGGGATGAGTCGCGCAACCGGCTCGATCTTGTCGCCGATCTGCTTCCATCCGCACTCGAAGTAGTTTTGACGGACCGGCATCGGCACGGGCTTGGTTGGCTTCTTCATGGGGCCTCCGGCATGGGGTTGGCGGCGAGGGAAATGGCGTGTCTCGCACGGCTCTGTGCCCACGGTTCAAACTGGTTTTGCACATCCTTGGTCCAAGTGTGCGACCTGGTGTTGGCGATGTTGTGCAACTCCGCGAGGGCGATCGAGAGCGACAACCTCGCCGCATCCCTCTCTGCGGTGAGTCTGGCGATCTCGGCGAGGTGCCTGGCCTTGCCGCAGTCGCATGCGTCGTGGTGAGTGACGCAGTGGCGAGCCCGCTCGTGCTCGTCGTGGGCGCGCGAGAAGTCACTTGTCATGCCGTCTCCTTGAGAATCTGATTCGCCGTCCTCAGCCGGTCCACGCGGGCCAACCTTTGCAGGTACGGGCGGTTGTCCAATGTCCAGTCCTGGGGTCCGATCATCGACCCGCCGATGTTCGACCAGTCGAGCCGCATGTCGGCCTGCGCCGCGATGTCCTTCGGCTTGGTGAAGTTCGCGGTGAGGTAGTCGATCCACCAGACGTACGAATGCCAGTTGATCACGGCGTCCGCGTCGTACTCCTTGGCGAGCTTGCAACGCAGGGCTATCTCGTGCGGCCAGAGTTGGCGACCGATGAGACTCTTGCCCGTCGGCTTGGCGCGGTCGCAGATGACCATGCCCCACTTGCGTCCGGTCAGTTCGGCGACGGCCTTGGTGAGTTCGCATCGGCCACGGAGGTACGCATCTTCGTATGCCGCGTGCTCGTCGCCGTTGCTGGGGTCGGGGTCGAGTTCGATGTCGTATGCCTGCACGGCGAGCATTGCGTCAGGGTCGTCGTTGAACGCGTCGTCTGCGATCCAGCACCAGTGGTCGATATCCGCCTGCCTCTTCGCGGCAGACTGGGCGCACCACCCGTGGTGCCATGTGTGGCAGAAGGCGTATTGTGCGTAGGTGACGTTTGAAGAGAACCCAACCTGACTGTTGATGTAATACCACGTCTCCTCGTGGAACTGCTTGAACGCCTGCACCGCCTCCGCCTGCTTCGGCTTCCCCTTCATCGTGAGCCGCAGGTTGTAGTGATGCGTTCCTTCGAGGTCGCCGAGCACAAGTTCGGTCCCCTCGGGGCAGACGAACGGCTGATCGGAGTCGTACCGCGTGACGAATGGACGCCACGGCTCGCCGCACAGGCCAACGTCGGAGAAGGGGCAGTAGTAGTTCATTGGTTCCTTTCAAATCCCGCGACCAGCGTTAGCAGCCCGCGGGGTTACTCGGGTCCGTCGTTATGCCGCCGCCCGAGCGACGGGAGAATGGGAGAGGGGGGAGCCCCACACGGGAGCGGACGAACGGATGCCGCTTGATTCCCGCGCTACATGAACCGAAAGCCAGCCCGTCGCTTTCGCTCGGGGCGAGCTACCTGCTACCCATCGCTCCCGGCAGGTCGGGAAGTCTGCCCGGTGGTGGACCGGGGGGATGGTCAGTACGCTGCCTCGGGCCAGTCGTCGGGGCAGTTGCCGCCGGGTTCCTCGTCGGCGCACTTGCACCAGCAGGAGACGAGGCCCGGCTTCACGACGATGAGGCAGCCGCAGAAGTTGCTGCACGGTGGCGTGTCAACCTGTCCGCAGCATGACGTGATCCCGTCGTCGAGCAGTTCCTTCTTCTTCTGCGAGGGCGTCGGCGCGTCGCCTCCAGATGCGGCGAGCGTTGATGTGAACCAGTCGATTCCGTCTGCCGACCAGTCGCCGGTGACGACGGCGATCTTGCGTCGGGTTCCGTCGCTGCCGACCAGCGTTTCGGACACGGCCCACTCGCGGTCGAACCGAATCAGCGTGCGTTCGGTGCGGTAGGTGACGGGAGGCGGTGGGCCTTGGTCGGTGAACGAAGCGAGAGCGATCGGTGCTGCGATCAGTGTGGCCGCGAGAGCGGCCTGCGTTGGAAACCCATTGGGGAGTCCTTTCGTGTCAGGGTCGATGCTCGGCGGAACGTCCGACGAGCGGGGGTCAGTTGCCATTGGTCGCGTCTTCCATCGTGAGCTGTCGCTGCTCAGCAACAGGCCGCATCTCGGGGAACATCTCCGCCTTGTCTCGCAAGGCCCGCTCGATCCGCTTGACCGCGATCTCGAAGTACCGCGGCTCGATCTCGCATCCGATGAACCGGCGACCAGTGCGGACGCAGGCGACGCCGGTCGTTCCGCTGCCCATGAAGGGGTCGAGGATGCAACCGCCCACCTTCGCTGCCGATCGTTTCACCGACTCCTCTCCCCATCGCAGGGGCTTGGGGCACGGGTGCCCCTCAAGCGATTCGTCTACAACAATGGCGGCTGTAAAGACATCAACCGAGTCTCCCGATCCCTTGCCCCATAGGAGCATCGGTTCCCAGTTGCAGAACCCCAGCGGAGATCGACCCATCGCAGCAGGTTTGAGCCACGCGATTTGCCACTTGAACGGCCTGATCCGAGCCCACATTGGGACGTTCACGGCTCCGCACGACATCAGCACATTCCCGCCAGCCGCATCGGCGCACGCGTCGAACCACTTGCCGCACCAATCCTCGTAGCCGGTTCGTGTGTCGTCGTGCGATTCGTACGCAAAGCCAACCCCGTACGGCGGATCAGTCACCACCGCATCCACCGTCCCCTTCGGGATCGTCGGCAGAACGTCGAGGCAGTCTGCATTCACTAGCAGTATTGACCCATCCGGCGACACCCAATGCGGTACCGCGTTTGTCTTGCACCATGAAACCGTATATGATTCCGACATGATGGATCTCACTGGACTTGAACTGGGGCGACTGACGGTTGTTCGGCACATCGGCAAGCGAGAGCGAGACCACTGGTGGCTGTGCTCGTGCTCATGCGGAAACACATCTCACGAGGTGAATGAGTGGTCGCTGCGAAAGCGCTGCGTCCAGAGCTGCGGATGCCTCCAGCGAGAGATTGCCCGCCGCCCCAAGCCCCGAGGCGACGGAACAACCCGTTCGTCGCATGGGTACGTTGTTCTGTTCTCGACGAAGTGGGGCCGAGATCGTGGGAGATATCAGCACCGCGTGGTGATGGAGAAGCATTTGGGGCGTCCTTTGCTGCCGACCGAGATCGTCCACCATCGCAACGGAGTGAAGCACGACAACCGCATCGCCAATCTTGAGATCCACAGCCGCGCGTCTCACAATCGAGAACACGCCAACGGCACCCTTCGAACCTGCTCTCGATGTGGGCAGCAGCGTTGGTACACCCCTTCCGAGATGCGTTCTTCGCATACGTCGCCATCTGAGTACCGATGTCGCACGTGCGCCACCGCAACTTGCGGCGACTATGGAAAATCATGTCGCCGATGCGGAGTCGCTTTCCGTGGCGGAATGCAGGCGAGGTTCTGTCCCGCGTGCCGCAAGTAGCGTCCGCAAGGTGGAGCTGCACCGTGCCGCAGGGAGATGTCCAGTCGGGGTTTCTCAATTCGTCTCCTTCTCCGCCGCGAGTCGCAGTGCAAGTGCGGCGCACAGGGCGGTTTCGTTGTCCAGCTTCCAAGCACGCTCCACGTTGGGGTCGAGGAAGTCTGCGGCACGCAAGAGGCGGGCCTGCGTCGTCGTCGGCTTGCGGGGCCTGTACTTGCGGCGCGCCTCAACGTCGGTCGTCGGGTCGTCGGTCACTGATCCTCCATTCGGAGAGATTCGGGGATTCGGACGCCTTCCGACACAGGCCCGAGATCAATGTGCATCGTGCAGTTGAGTGCCGCGAACGCTCGCACAAGAGAGCCGACGCCGACCTTCTTTCCCGCCAGCATCATGGTGACTCGCGGCTGCGAAACTCCCATGCGGCGGGCCAGTTCGGTTCGGCTGATGTTCCGCTTGATGAGGATGCGGCTGATGATCTCGGTAGCTTCCAAGATGAACGCCTCGTAGTGCCACTCGTAGCTCTTGGCGACGTTGGACAACGCGACGCGAGACTCGGACTTGGCTGGTTTCAATCTCGGCATGGATTTGCCTCAGCGGTGATCTTGGCGAGCCGCGCCGGAGTCATGTATCCGACGCCTCTGCACGCTCGGCAATAGGTGTGAAGATGCACGCTAATCACGGGCTTGGCGGAAACGGTGCTTGACTGGATCTCCCGTCCGGTGCCCTTGCACCAATGGCACTCAAACCTCTTGGCCGCTGCCATGCGTGCCGCCACAGTGTCCGTCGGGTCGTCGGTCATGCCTGCTCCAGCGTCTCGCCAACTGGCGGCGGCGGGGTGCGGATGGCTTCGTAGACGGTGACGACTAGGCCTCCGATCGCTTCCATGCGGCGCTCGATGCGGCCGGACTTCCATAGCAGGCGAAGGGCATCGGAAACATCCGACATCCACTCCGCTGAGAAGTGGCGGCAGATGTCTCGCAGCGTCAACGGCTGCTCCAGCGAGTGACGCGACGCGAGGTAGTCCAGGATTCTGGTTTCGAGGTCGGTCATGGCTTCTCCTTGCTGGTCGGCTCAAACTCCACGACCCACACCCACGGGTTGCTGGCCCACGGGTGCCGCTTGCCGTTGATCGAGTCCCACAGTCGCTTGAAGTCCAAGCGGGCGTCCTCGTGCCCGCGTCCGTCTCGGTACGTCCTCGTGCAGCATCCCTCCGCGATCGCATCCGCCTCGCTGATGTCCTGCAACCGCTCGACGCGCACGGCCTTCACGGCGAGCGTGAGGCGGCAGGCCCAGCGGGGCATGTGGATGGATGGACGCCAGCGGAACGGAAACGACTTGCCAGCCTCATGGCTGAATACCTGCCCGTTCTCGATGTCTGAATCGAGAACGGTGCGATCAGCGCGATACACCAAGCCCCAGTGCGGGTAGAAGGCGCGATGGTCAGTGCTGAATCCCTCCCTCACCCACAGCGTGTCGCCGGGGACGCCGTAGGGGCAGCGAGCACAAGAGTCGTACCACTCGCTCTTGGCCAGCGGCACGAACTCGTCGCGGCCGTTGCCATCGACTCGCCATCCCCACATGCTCGGGTCGTTGCGGTCGTCTCCGCTGCCGCCAAGGAAGTCGAGAGATCCCTGGTTCTTCACCACCCGCCGCGTCTGCGTCTTGCGCCCCTCGATGATGGCTCGCACCATCGGGCCAGAGAAGATGATCGGTCGCTCCTTGGTCATGGCTTCTCCTTCGGGTACCAAGTCTGCTGTCTCGTCCCCTCCACGGTGCAGACGCGAGGCGATCGCGTCTCGATGTCGCCACGCCTCGCGCCGTCAGCAAGTCGCTTGCGGAGTTCGTAAGCGGGCCTCCCCCACGCCGAGATCTGCGCCAGCTCGCCAGCCGTCTGCCCAGGCACCAGCCGCA
>JACCDT010003980.1_pt1 | contig 40465 bp, 73 predicted proteins | sample 7446291 | NCBI WGS metagenome assembly JACCDT01 (sample SAMN15323446, study PRJNA562643) | freshwater metagenome | isolation source: river surface water | place: USA:Blue River Watershed | collected 2017-08-17
AGTTGACGGTTTAGCAAGTTTCTTTGAAAGCCGTTCTGTTTCAGCATCAAGCCAACGTTCAAAGCTCATAGGTTTTTTCCGAACCAAAAATCGCGCATATCTTCAGGGGCCACCGCATCGGAAATCAGTAGCTCTCCGATGGTGTATTGTGTCGTCGTGGTTTCGGCCTTGACGATTGCTGGCTTTCCATCGTCATCAAGAGTAACAACGTAATAGTCTTGCCTATTCATCGGGTAGTTCCTTCAGTTTTCTCAACCGTTCTTCTAGATCGGCTAGCAATATCTTCTGGGCTGCGATTTTACGGTCGTACTGAGCAACCATACCTGCCTTTTCACTGCCCGTGCAAGGATGCTTCAGACAGTCATCCCAGGACGCATCTGTTCCATGACACAGTTCGCATTTGGCATCATACATGCTGCTATCGGAATAGCGCACCCGATGTTTCATGATGGTCCCTCGATATCGGCGGTCTCATACGCTTCGGCTAGGTCCCGCAGAAACTTAGGTATACTCTCTTCGGCCTCGCATTCCAAGCCCCTTTTACGCACCCGTTCAAGCAAACGGTTAGGTTCGACCGCGAGATAAGAGAGAACTTCAGAAATGAAATCGGGCTCGCGTTTCATTTCGTCAGCCACTTCCTGGGCTTCAACATAGATTGTTATGCTGATAGACATTAGAAACCTTTCAAAGAGGTTCGTCAGATGGTATCTTACGGAAGACTCTACTTTTAATGGTAGTGATGGAGCATTGCCCAAACATTTCTTTCTTAGGCTTAGAACCATTCGAAAATCGAAGGGTTTGATAATGGATATGTGTTCCATCATCATCAAACCTGACGAGTTTCCAGGCCAGCTTACAATTAACGCTACCGAAACGGTCGCCAACTGTTAAGATGTCACCGTATGCCATCCGTATGATTAGTGATGATAGGCTAGTAACTTTCGTTCCTTTGGTCTCAAGTTTCTTTGCCAACCGTTCGGTATCGTTCTTTAGCCATTCTTCGAAGCTGGTCATGCCCAATCCCAATGAGTGAAGTGGTTGGAGTCCTTGAAGAGGGTTACCTTTCGAAACGCCTTGAGGATTTGAGGGGCCGTGCGTTCGAAGTCGCCATAGCGCGCCTTGATGATACGCCGCTCTTTCATCGGGGGCAACATCGTCTTTGTGCGGGGAATCTTCCCTCGATAGTACCAAATCTGATAGACGAACATGTCGCCTGCCAGAGGACCGATGAATTTCCAGATGACCCGTTGTAGATGGGGTTCGGGCAACGAAAACATTTCGTTGTGGAAAAGATGGCAATGATTGTTCAACCGAAAAATTGAGTCGCTAGCTATTGACAAGTCGCGATGATCCGCCATCATCTTTATCCTCTATGACTGTTTTGGAATAATCCTCATAGCCCAACTAGCAATGTTTGTAAAGCTCAATGATCACTGTTCTTGTTGAAGTATTTTGTGGCGATGTCTTTGACGATGACAGGTTGATACTTTCCTTTGTTGGCTTTCAGAATCTGACCAACAAACCAATCAATAGCTTTTTGGTTCTTCTCAGCATCTATCTTTTTTTCTGGATTCTGAGAAGATAGATCATCCAATAAATCTGTGACGGCATTCCTGTCCGATGTCGAAACATTAGAAACAATCTTCTCAACTCTCTTCGATTTCTCCTCAAGCCGTTGTTCGGTCTCTTTCTTTTTTTCGTTCGCTAGATCTTCCAAAATTGAATCAGAGTTGAGATACCAGTTGATAGCTTTTTTTGTTTGATCAATAGTTCTTCGACTACCAATCCATTTTTCATCAACAAAAATGTCAATCAGCAACAAAGTTTTGGCTGAAAAAATTTCATTCAATCTAATGACAACAATTCTATCATTATTAGACCATTTATTAATGGCTATTGGTTTGAAAAAGTTTGTCATTTTCGCTCTGGATTTAAAACTTGTTTACATATCTTCAGGTTATTTGGTCCACCAAGCATCAAACCCAAGTTCACGATCCATTGTCGGCTTCCTCATAGAAGGTTTTGGTGGCAAGGCCATGGCCACGTTGCCATTCGTTCCATTCTCTTGTCATCTTATCGTAAGGACAGGCCATAGCCCCTACGCCTTCGAAATAGGCTTTCCACCCATTACAAAAAGCCTCGTTAGGATCGGTTTCTAACTTCACAATTACAAGATCGGCCTTCATGATGTCCAAAGGCCTAATCTGGTATTGTTCTCTTGGCGGCGGCAAAGAGTCGATATATTCTTCGGCCGCCTCGATAGTCGAGAAGATTGGGGAAAGCTGTTCCACCTTAGATTCCAGCTTCCTTTAAATCATCCTGGAGGAGTTGCATGTATTCCAACAGGACATTGGTTTGAAGTTTATCTTTGGTCTGATAAACCTCCGATGGGATATAGCCCCTCCATTTCTGATTCATGTTTCGGACATGATCGGGCGCATGATCGAGGTAAAAATACAATGATTGTCGGCAATAAGGCTTCGTCTTGGCCATTTCAAGGAAAGCATAGGCATCCAAGATATCCCCGCGCCGCATGCTATTGATGGCTTCCAATCGAAAACCAATTGGACTATCATAATCAGATGGATCGATACACTCGGGCGTATCAGGATCATCAGGCTCAGGCAATCTCGAATACATCACGGCCCCAGCCAAGCACAATTCGCAACAAGGCTGTCCTTCATCATCTTCTTCTTTATCGTACCACGTTACCATATTTGGGGTAACGTTGGGGAGTTTCAAAACAGCCGTCATGTCCACAATGGCTGCCGCCAATATTTCATGAAGGGTGTTCATTTCGATAAACAGTTTTGGTTTTGTCATGCCCCGTAGGCGTGACGTTTCGTTTTCCATCCACTTGTCAAAGTTGCTCATGATCAGATTCCTGCCTCTTTCAGTTCATCTCTCATCTTCCGAAGATAGACAAGCAATTCCGTAACATCTTCTTTGGATGTAGCTGCATAATATGTCGACGGAATTTCTCCATCCCAATAGGTAGGCAATTCGGAAACTATATCGGGAATGTTTTCATAATCATCTTTATACAAATAGCACCAAGCCCCTTTGATGTCGCCACTGCGTAAGCAATTCAAGGCTTCCAGACGATTACCAACGTCATCATCGTAATCGTCTGGAGTCAATTCAGAACCAGAATCATCATCAGTTGGTAACTCCAATCGATTCATCATGACGGCCCCCGCCAAACAAACCGTGCATACTTCAACTGGTTTCGTCGAAACCTCATCGTCCATATGGCGATCAAACCAAGTGCCTCCCAAATCAAATTGGGTAGTAGGAAGCTTAATGACTTGCTCCATATCCTCGATAGCCGCCGTCAATATTTCATGAAGGGTGTTCATATCGACGAATGCTTTTGACGGGGCTTTAGCCGTCATGGCGTTGTTCAACCGCGCAGTTTCGTTCTCCATCCACTTGTGAAAGTCACTCATTGTTTCCGTTCCTCAGATGTTAGCAGCCTTCAGATCAAGATGCATTTCTTCCAAAAGAAAAATCATCTTTTTGGTTTCTTCTTTCCCCTTTGCAAGGGCAACTTCAGGCATCATTCTACTAAACCATTTGCGTTCAAGCTCGATTGCCTTATCCCGATCTTCTTGATTAGGATAATGAAGATTGAGTTTAGCTTGAAATATTGATCCAGATCGCAAATCATTAATGGCAAACAAGCGGTATCGGATTTCTTGGCGGAAACTAGAAGGAGAAAGAAAAGCCCGTCTCGTTAAAATTTCCGCCAAGGAATAATGTATGACAGCCCCCGCCACACATATTACACATACACCTTTGCCATTCGGCCGATGCCAGTGTTCCATGTTGAAATCAACAGCCTCATCCTCCAGACCCAACTTCATATCGGCAATCGCAACTGCCAATATTTCATGAAGGGTGTTCATCTCGGCAAAAGACTTGGCATCCGTCATCGGCACAGTCCTCCATTGGAAGACTGCATAGTAAACGTGAGGGGGGAGGGTGTCTAGTCTTAGTTGAACATCTTACGATGGTTGGGAAGAGCCTTGGCTATCCATGGATGGTTCTTACCATGAGTATCGGCAGACCCACTATCACGATTGATATAACGGTCGGAAACACTCACTCTATCTTTTCCTATATCAATACACGTACCTTTGAAACCAAGATGGTTTTCGGCGTCATGATGCAAAGCTCTTTCAGCATCCCATACATAGGCGTCATTACCATGAAGAATACCACGCAACGATTTACAACCTGAATTGTGAATCAGTTTGGCAGTTTCGGCAGCAGTTGGATTCTTATGAATATCGATAGGGCTTGTATCGAACTTGTAAGGACTCTTCATAGAGGAATGCCAAGCTTCATCTAATGATTCTTTTAAAGATACCTCTTCGGCATGATCGAAAAAGTTACTCCCATCTCTTTTAAGTAATGGTACTTTTGATTTGTGTATTCGCCAAGCCTTTGTGATTTGCAAAGGACCATGATGGGCAATGTGACTACCATGACGAATTAATTCAAGCTTTTGATGATCGGACATGATTTTGTTGAGGGTTTTACCAGCTTTGGCTTGATATGCTACCTCGCCATTGATAGCTTTTCGAAAAGTTGTAGGATGCAAATGGTCCCTTCCCTGTTGAGCTAGCCAGGATAATCTAGGTATGTCTTTCATCCATTCATGTCCATCTTTGGCAACAGCATGAGATAGCATTCCTCCAACAGAATCTTCGTCGGGATGAATGTCTTTAAGATGTTTTCCATGGACCGCAAAAACATAACCATGTTCGCCGTTAATGCGATGATATTCGGAGCCAGCTACATCTCCCCCAATTGCATAGATTTGGGCATAATGGATGTGGGGAGTAATATAGACATGATCTTTCATCGGAGCTAGGAAGGATTTGCCTTGTTCGGGCCTTCCTCTTAGATGACCATCGGACAGAATTTTGTGAGCTAATTTTTCATCCGATGTACCATGGTAAAACTGCATCTCGTGATGTTCGGGAGCAGGCTTTGCCATTTCCTCTAGGTAGGCTTTAAAGCTTTTCATTTGGGTTCTCGATCCAATCTCCTACCACATCTCCAATATCATCACCATGTTGTTCTCTCATGCGTTTAAGGTAAGCTTCTTTCCAAACATCCCAACCTTCAGGTTTTGGGTTCCTTTCCCATTCAATAACATTACCATCGGCGTCATACTTTCGACCCCAGGACTCGGTAATCTTCTTATATTTTTCGTAAGCCTCTTCCCGTGTTTCCCCTTCTATTTCAAGAGAAGGAATAGTTATCATACCATTGGCATGATAGATACGGCCTCGGCCAACAAATTTGAATATCATGGCGCCTTTTAAGGTTGGATTTCCTATTTATCCATCCAACGCCTCCAGCCCTTTACATAGGTCGTAACCCAACCGCCTTGATCGGCAAATGCAGGGGAAGGAAAACCGCTTATGTAGAAAGCTCTACCTTCTACTTCAACTGATCCCGCCCCATAATCGAGGAGTAGCCAAACTCGAATTCCTTCAGGCGACCCCACATTAAAATCGCTTGGATCGTTCCATTTGCTAGGATGCAAAGCCGTCCAGGCGATCATACGCATTTCTTCGGCTTTGGCCCTAGTTCCTAACTCCACAATTTCTTTTAGGGCCTCTTCATACCGTCGTTCTTCATCAGTCTTTGGACGGCATTCGTCACAGAATTCATAGCGATCAATATTACAGTTACACATCTTTTTCTCCTATCCATCGGCATAGGATTTCAGGGCCGCAAAACAGCCCTGAATTCTTCGGGGGTTATCTCAAACGGTTTATCCATTGTTTTTTTCATTCAGAAGTTTGTCCCATGTTTTCTTCTTTGCCTTTTCGATTATCTCCTTCGCCTCAGAATCGGAGATAGGACGGTAGCCAACAGAATTGATTTGCCAACCTCGCGTTACCACTTCAGGCTTGGTGTACATTTCCCCACTCAAAACCAGTTTTCGCCAATCACCCATGACAAAAGCACGTCTGGAAGCAGGATATATCTCGACCAGTTGCCAAAGATCATCAATTTCGTTATCAGTACTGATGAAGTAAACCCCCTTTCGCCAGACGTTTTTTCCCTGGACAAAGGTGTAGCCCTCATGTTTTTCTTCTTTGAGTGTTGAGGGAACATCCTTGACAGCATGTAGCCCCGTTTGCTTTTCCAACCAGTCATCGAACTTCATGGATTTTTCCCATTCCGAGCTTTGGCTTCATCAATGATCTTTTTGGTTTCCTCGTATGGGGCTACGTAGTAGAGAGTATTGTAGTTGGGGATATGCCAAACAGGCACGCGGCGTTCGTCTTTTAGATCGGCGCCATACATAACAAGACGGTATTTGAGGCAGGCGCATGTTTCTTCGACGGAAACTACTTCAAGAACTTCCCAGATAGATGCGTTTCTTTCACTATCGTTTTTGCATCGAAAGTAAACCCCCTTTCGCCAGACGTTACCTTCCAAGTCACGGAAGACCAATTCATCATCGGTCATCTTTTTTGGAGCATCGGCTTTCGCGCTAGCTAAAGCATGTAGCCCCGTTTGCTTTTCCAACCAGTCATCGAACTTCATTGTTTTGCCTCTTTCCTCTTCAGGACGATGCTACACAAGTCCTTTACATCGGCATTGATCGGGCTGTTCTGTCGAATGACATCGAGACATACTCTTTCAGCAGGATTATTGTCGATCCATTTAACCATTAGCCCGATTGCTAAAATGATAACGATAAAGGCCGTCGAAAGTCCTATCAGAAAGAGGATGCTCCTATCGGTGTTCATTAGAGACTCCGTTAGTTTCGTAGTTTCAAGGCTTGGATAACAGCCATTCGAGTAGGAGTAGGTAGACACAATAGACGGTCGATCAATCGGATTTTTATGGTATTTGCCTCATATTGGGGGGTTCCATAGATCATCGATTTCATTTTTTTATAGGCAGGAGATACTGATTTCAAAGGCTCAAGATCATAAGGTAAAGTACTCCTAACATTGAATTCCTTATACAAGGCTTCCCGATGTTCTTGGGCTTGCAATGCTACCCAACTTTCTTCAATCGTTGACATGACATGTGATTTGTCTTTGGGTACTCCAAGGCTTTCATACCACATTGGAGGAACTGGCGTATTCGTCATGGCTTTCTTCTCAACGATATTTGATTGGATCATATCGGGGCCAATGACAGGGGCAGCCCCTAAGCCCCCAAGGAACAGACGACGGGTTGCTTTCAATCCTCGCATGGGCTCTCTTTCCCTTGACAGACACGGCCTACTCTTTATCATCCTCTATCGTAGGACACAAGGGGACACTTCCATGACCAGTTTCGAAGAATGGCTAAAGAACGACACCGAACGGTTGAGCAGAAAGCTTAGCTCATTTGATCCCCAAACCATTGACCGTAATCTTTTCATCGGAAGGAAAAACCGCGATAGAGATATCAAACGAATTGATAATATTTTAGGGAATAAAACCAACCATGTTCAAATGGGAAAGTTTAAGCTTGGAACGCTGGTACGAACTGTACAAGATTGGACAATTAAGGAAACCCAAGCAAAAGGGGCTGAAGGAATCGTTGTCGGTTACATGCAATCGTCGAACATAACCTATGCCATCGTACTATTCTTTCGGAACCGTAAAGCCGAACATGAAGACTGGCCGCATGGGGGCTTTGAAGACTACTTCTTTGAAGAAGTTTAAGCAAGGGGACACTTCCATGACCGAATTTATCTTCTGGTCAATCGTGGTAGTAGCAGGATCGTTCTATCTGTATGGCTTCATCATTGCCATGCTATGGGCATTCTCTGGTCGAGGTAAGATAGGTATGCTATGGTTATTTCTACCCCTATGGCCATTCCTAGCACTATGGGCATGTATGGTCGAATGGTATCGGCGACGGGAATATGAACGGAAGTGGAAAGCTAAAGAGCGTTAGGTTTTCTTCTTCGCCGTAAACCTAGAGTTTTCGGTTTCATCGGAATAGTTATGATGCCATTTAGAAGCGGGATGTAATTTGACTCTTTCCCCATGGGGATTATCATGGGTCATATGAATGTCTTTATTCTTACTTAGCTCTTTCCAGGTACTCGATCCGCCCTTTGATTGGTTTTTATCGGAAGTAAGAGTAAAGCTATGGGTAGTGATCAAATGATGATACAATTCATGGGCTTTAATTGGCGATCCCTTACGGCCTTTCACTGAATTGATACGAATGTGTTTGTTATCGTCGCCTCGGCCCCCTGATAACCTCATGTTGACCTTTCCAGTTTTCTGGTCAACTGCCCAGATATCATGAGCAACATGAGTACCCCGAAAGGTCGAGGTTAAGTAATGAATATCATGACCTTTGAAACTACCTAAGATTGTAGTATCGTCCCGATCAAACTTGTGGTCATCATCAATACCTGTACGGGAATAACCAATCATGGACGGCATTTCTTGGAGAGATAAGACTTTGCGTTTGACGACCTTACCCCTCAGGCGATGGACTATCTCAGCGCCTTCTATCCAAGCGCTGGGTATGCCGCGCTGATCATTGTCGGCGATCGTCTTGGCAATGGCTGCCTCTACGGCCAGAATTGCGCGCTGCGCGGCTTTCGAAGGATTTTTCATGATATGGACAGGAATACCTTTTTGTCGTTTGTTCCATTCAGGAGCTTTAAAAGAGGTATGATAGGCTTCCATATAGGTCTTGGATAGATTACTTTCCATGAAGAATTGATCGGCTAGTTTTTGAGAAAGACGATCAATGTGTTTTTGATGGAAACGACGTTTCTTATCCCAGGCTTTTTGGTCGGACTTAGACCCTTTCATATACTGCTTAGTTGATTGGGGTATAGTCTTTAGTTCTTTTTGATGGGTTTTTAATTCGGCTTTAATAGCTTTGTATTCAGGGGATCGGCGAGGTTTGTCTTTAAGTACTCCAACCAAAGCCTTTGAGATATCCCGAATACTATTACGTTTAGGATGCAACCAAGCTCCATCTTCGGTATCAAGAAAGGCAACGTCGGGATGATTTTTAATAACCTTTCGATCAAATTTTAGGATGCGACCCTTTGAACCATGGCTTCCACTGGCATAGAATTGGGCGACCCTTCGATTAGGAGTTACCCAGGCAATACCAACCCCATCGGCATACAGGCGATTAGATTTGATAATACGTGCCGCATTGGCTTCGGAGGTTCCATGATACAGGTATTTGCGAGACGCTTCCGATAAGGCCTTGGGCGAAGCGGAAAGACTTTCCATTAAGCTAGATTTGGAATACCAACCATTGTGAACATAAGCTTTGATATGGGTATTACCACGTAGCCGTTCTCGCATTACTCGATGATTATCATCCTGAATATGATAATGTTCCCCATCATGGACAACCCGTATTGGATGTTCGTCTTTATCATCAAAAGATTGTTTTAGATTTCGTAGTTCGATACGGCGTTGGATGGTTTTGATTTTGTTCAATGGAATGGTTTTTAGTCTAGCTTTTGGAGACCAATGAAGATGTAAAACAGGAGAAGATTTTAGAGGGGTATGGTTTTGAGCAAAATAAGTCCGATTCCCTAGGTTTTGACGATCAACAATCTTATTGGCCAAATTCCAGGCGCGATCATCAGTTCGTTTGGCTTCCAGAAAGGCTTTGCCCATATAGGCCTCGGGGGCGGCGGAAAAATTTTTGAAACTGACGAGTACCATGGAATTTTTGATCCTTCACGCGAGGGCTTTAGGGCGGCGGAAAATTTTTTTAAATCGGGATGTGTCAAAGAAACTCTGTGGGCGCGAGTAAAGGGAAAGTAGAAGCAACTCCCCCCACACCCCCTACCCCCATCATACTAGTATCAGATAACAGTGCCGCATAACCACGCCATAACATTATCCCATTCTGTTATCAGCCCCATATGAACTTACCCATGCCATAACCTGCCATAAACACTATAACCCATAACAGTAACCATGCCATAATGCGCCCATATACGTTACTACCTAGCCATAGTATGGCCTTAATCACTATATCCATTACTATTTCACGCCACATATACAACATATTGTGTTACTCCGTATACAGGTAATAGGCTAATAGAATGGCAAACAGAAACGCCATTACTAGCCCTGTTATGTCGATACTGTTATCCATTACTCTTTGATTGGCTCCACATATACCTCCACTGCATGGGGTTCTATCTCTACAATAGTGTCCTTAGGCACCAGCACATCAGCGCTAGCAGGCCGCATATAGATGTTGATGGCATCCCCCTCGTAATCGGTTGTCACAAAGTTGATCAGGCTTAGCGTCCCCTTAGCATAGTCCACCGTACCGATGTCAATGACGCTGTTATGGGTTACGTTGTCTGACTTAACTAGCCTCAAGATACCGTTCCCATCATCCTCTAGGATCACTCTGATACCGTTGTAGTAGAATGGGCTACTCCAAACAGCATGCCTTTCAGTAGCACTATGGCTGCTATCAAGATAACCTCCATCATCTTCGATAGGAATGCCGTATTCAATGACCATGTTTTCGCTTACCAATGGGGTTGGGGCGATCTTCTTATAGACATTGGTTTCGGTTTCGTTACTGATAATGCTTTGATCAACGGTATCAATCATGGTTACAAAGGGGGAATGTCGATACTGATAACCAAAAGTTCCCAAAAACTCGTCATTATATTGGCTGATAATGTTTTTGACTAATGTCGCGATAGTAGTTGGGCTAGTAGGAGTGATATTCACATTATAGCGTACTATGCTATTCACGGCCAAATAGGTGAACTTGGGGTCAATGAAAACAGGTTTCAGGGGGCTACGAGCACGAATGAAGGCATAGTATTCGTCCTTTTTAGACTCGGGCAGCCCGTTCACATCGGCTAGGTCAACCACCACAAACACACGGCCATACTTTGGAGGGTCTAGTTCTTCGCCCCCAAACACTGACACGGCTGATATCTCGGGGAAGCGTTCACGTAGGGCTGATTCATAGTCGGCGGCTACAATGGCGCGCTCTTGGGCCTGGAAATGACGAGGGGCATAGTAACGGATGCTTTCAGTTGATTCTGAATAGGCGCCCGCATCGGCATCTTGCAGCGTGGTTGTGGTTGGCACGTTGGTTAGCTCAGTTGACAGCCCATCAACAGTCGCCGTGGGGTCAAAGTTGGCCCAGAATTGGCGTGCTCCATTGGCTCTTTCGCCTTTGGTAATACGGTATTCACATTCGATTATGGCGCCATTTTTGGGTTGACGGCCGATAACATTATCGCCAAACAGTATCTCATAATAGCCATTCTCAGCGGCTTGTAGAAAGAATGATTTGGAGTTACTGTTTAGATCGAGTAATGATGTTTTTAAAATATAGGTTTGGCCATTAGTTTCGCCATCTTCTTTTACGGTAACAGTAAGTGAGCGAGTATCAATATCACGGTTACTCAAACGGAAACGCGGATTTGATATGGCGGTTTGGTATACATACGAATCTTTTACATATATTCCTTCATATATATCGGTTTCCACCGAAAACTCATTAGTTTCACTCGAAACTATCAGCGTCTCTGGTATCGTAAACTGGAAGCTGTCATTCTTGATATAGGCCGTGAAACTGGTCCCCTTACGAATGATATAGGGCTGGTTCTCGGCTGTTGCCGTCCATGTCAGGCGTACTCTTGCCTTGGCCGAACGGGCCGATCTTGGGCAATAATTTAGGCTCTTGGCATGGGAAATAACCGATTCCTTTAGCTGGGCGCTATCCAGAAAGCCTTCCGCAAAATCCATGTTGAGATAGAAGACATTTTTCTGGGTGTTATAAGCCAGAAGATCAAGCAGGACGCTGATATTGGACCCATCAAGGTTGTAGTCTTTCCAAACGTCCTGTTGTGATAGAAATTGCTTGAAGGATCGCTTGAGAAAATCGAAATCCATACTAACAAGATCGATGGAAGAAGGAGAATTATTGGCCATGCTCGCTTAATTTGTCCTCTAGAGTGAGATATTATGGCCGATATTTAGTAGGGGAAAACCACCTTATCCTGATAATATTCGACTCTCATTTAAGCCAACTGACAGGATCATAAAGACGATCAAAATCATTGCTCACATATTTCACGCCCTTTTCAAACTGACGTTCGGCGTGGCCTTGAATCTCATTCACCAATTCATGAGAAATTTGATAGATACGAGCCCGTTTATGGGCAGCATATTGAACCAGCAATCCAATCTCATAATTAGTGGGGGTTAATTCATCATGAGAATACTCGTTTCCCCCTGCTATATTTCTGGCTCTTTCTTCTCCGAATAGCTTAATAAAATTAATGTTTTTGCGATAATCTCCAAAAACTTGCTCAGCAAGCTGGTGAAACCATTCTTTTTTCATATTCATTTTACTTTTTCCTTTCTAGAGTTATGGCCTTTCGGATTTCGCGTAGGTCTTTTTTAGAGATATTGATGATATTGGCGATCAAAATCTGTTCGGGAGTACGACGACGGCGTTTGTCGGGGTGGTAAACATAAAGATGGCGACCTTTTCTATCGACATATGTGGTTTTCATGGGATTTGTTTCTCCTTTTCATAGACCCAAGTTGTAGCCAACAATTTCGGCAATCTGGGCAAGTCATAATACTTTTTTATTCCTTACATTTCATGGCCAGGAAAGCCATGACATCATCGTAATAGGTAAAGGTGGCAATCGTAATCCATTCATTATAGTAATTGAGTTTTTTAACCTTGAAACCCTGGAAAAATATACGAGGAATAACACAATAACCCATTTTATCTAGGTTAATTACCTTGGTCATTGTGGTCTCCCCAGAACGGATGGATGATGACGGCCGATTTGAGGTATTGATTATCGACATGACCAGGGGATAAGTTCCAAGTGTAAACTACTCCCGCAATTACTGGAGCATGAGCGCACTCAATAAACTTTGTTTTGAGGGACGTGGGAGTTACCTCAAGTACCTCATGGACAACCCGTACATCCTTTTTAACATCCGAATGGGTGATGCGAAAGCGTTGACCGACTTTTAGATCAGATAGTTTCATGGGCTTTCCTTGGTATCATAGATGGGTTGGATCGAGGTAGGTTGGTTGTCTCGGACAGGCACATACAGAACAGGATAAGGGAAAAAGAAATCGATGGATTTCTTTCGCATCTGTTCGATATAGGCTTCGGCCATTGTAGCCGTCATATTGTTGACGTTGATGTAGAAAACAAATCTCATTTTGGGGCCACTGTTTCAAGGATTTTGATAGTTTTTTCTAAAACTGCGGTCAATTTCTCCATAGTTATGGCTAAATTCTCTTGATTTTTGATATCATTATATTCTTTTCGGGTATAATAAGCCCCCTTATAAAGAATTTTAGATTCAACATAGTAGCTATTCATGTTGGGATTTTTTCTTGTTTGAGACCGATGATTGTTTCTCTTGATGCGGTCAACGGCCACCCTTTAATATAGTAGGGGGTATCTGACGGCCACCCTTTAATATAGTAGGGGGTATCTGTTAGCTCGATGCGTGTATCAGCGCATATCACATATGGTTTGCCGTCGCCATCAATCCTGACCCTGACACAATAAATGTTTCCGATAAACTCTACCTGCACATAATGGAAGCCAAAGAGCCAGTGCATGAAGCGATAGATCATGATTCATTATTCCCGTCTTTTTTCAACCACCACCAATCAAGCGAATTCAGTTTCTTCAAGGTCTCGAATTCAGTTTCTTCAAGGTTTTTGGATGCTGGTACTGTAATTGTTTCATAATAATATTTCCAATACTCTTTCATGAGGCTCTTGCCAACATGATTCTGATTAAATGAGATAGTATGCGGTATTTCTTTTCTATTCAATCCTGATGGGGACCAGAACGGAACAGAATTTGGTACTTCTTTTAGAAGCCGTTCATAAAGATGGCCGACATAGACCAATTCTTTCTTGGTTTCTTTGGCTCGGATATGATCGGCCAATTCGTTGGCCCATTGGTCAAATGGTTTCATTGGGTAGCTCGTTTGCGATGGTGATTTGGCCAGTGAACAGCTTGTATTTTTCATTGATCTGCCATTCTAAGATGCTGAAAGGGGCCAATGATTTGTGATTCAAGGCCAGGGCTCGATAGTTGGAATAAGATGACCCATCGGAAAACGTTGTTTCCCGTTCCAAAACCATAATAACAAGGCCTGAGGCTTTGTTTTCGACGATCAGGGGCAGAGTGTGTTGGGTGATGTTGAAGTATTCGGAAGTGTACGGGGGGTCAATCACTCGGATCGGCATTTAGAGGCTCCAGGTACTCTTCAGGATAGACGATGCCATATTTGGAAGACATCATAGCCGCATGGTTCCGAGAAATCAACTGGTCTACCCCATATTCAACAATAAAAGAATGAGCCCCAATTTTATTGTTGGTTTCAACGATCCATTCAGCCATTTCTTTATTCTGATATACTCCTGAAACCCTGGTATGCAGGAGTATACCACTTGAAATAAAAACTAGATAGACTTTCATAATTGCCCTGCCTGTGCCCATTGAATGTAAGTATCAGTATCATCATGAGCGACGATATACCCAAGTTTAATTAATTCATCGGCTATTTTTTTAAATGTTGCTCTCCATGGACCTTCTGGACCATTATGAAACAACCTCCATAGATCATAGTCATTTGTAGAATCGAAATACTTGTAAGGAAGACGCAATTCAATTTCATGATCATCGCATTTAGAAAGGATTAGAATTTCTAACCTAACCATGGCTTTGTTGTAAAGCTGCATGTCAATAACAGGGGTTCCTGAGGCTAATTTATAAGCTTCCTTAGCACTTAGCATTTTAGTTCCTTCATAGCGATGAAGACTGAGTGAGGATCACCATAATTATCAAACCAGTTGGGTTTGAAGTCATGAATAACTGACGTTTTGGTTACATGTCTCATTTTGATATCGTCATACTCGAATAGACGGCGCCAGATATTAGCTCCCCCAATCGATTGGGTCTTATCAGACGATATCATAAAGGCATGGTGACGGATCAGGTGATGATATAGTTCATGAGCCTTAACAATGTTATCTTCGGTTGAGACAACATACTTAACCATCACAGTAGGGAAAATACCTTTGAGAAACAGTCTTTGTTGGATGATGTTGTTTCGATCCACAACCCAAATGAATGAATAACCTTTGTTAGGAAACTCTAGGTATTCGATTCGGTGATTGAAGAGATAGGATAGACGCTCAGTATCGGTTCGATCAAACTTTAGGATTGGAAGATGTTTCTTGGGGTGCTCAGGTTTTAGTTTCGGCATCTTTACCAATTTCAAAACGCTCTAGAAACAGATTATTTCTTTTGGTTAGTTCGGCCGATACCTTATCGAGGTTTTCTTGGGTTGGATTCTCGACAATAGGCAACCATACGGCTACCTCATCTTTGTTTAGCATACCTGCTAACTCGGCCCAGAACATTCTCATAGTGGCTTCGCGAATTTTATACATGCCAAGGGCAAACATACCTTCATCCATTGTTATACGCCTCCAGGAAATTGCCATGTCGAATACTGATTGGCGTTCATCGTAGGATTGTGGGTTGGGCTGGCATCTTGTTGGAGTGAAACTCTTCGCTTGTAGCATAGCGCTCGCGAGCAAGCCAGCGCAAGCCCAGAATCAATACCTCTTCGGTGGCCATGGGCACATAGAGATGGGTTCCTACCTCTTTCCACCACAACGATACTTTACGCTCGAATAGCTTCATGGTTGGCCTATGGGGTCACGTTGACCTGGGGTATCATTGAAATAGATACGACGCAATGAGTTAGTTCCTATCTCACGTTGAGATGGCTTGGACTTTTGCGCTTCGGCTAGCTCTTTCTTGAGCTTATAGATTTTGGCTACGATGTGTTTTGAAGGGCCTTGGGTTAAACGATGGGCCATGTACGTGTGACCATCGATAACCCAATTCTTTCGGGCCTTTGGATCAGAGTATACTTTGATATGAGTTAGCTCAGGATTGTAGTCATGGGAAGCCGCAATAGTATCCTGGGTATGAATGTGTCTTGTACCAGGAGTTAGATACTTCATTGGAATTTTGGACATGGCGACATCATAGCGATCTAGGTTTTTGCCATGCGTTATGTTATCGACATGTTCGGGAGGAGCTACTGGCAAGCCTGATTTGACGACCTGAATAGTATCAGATGCAGGCTTGCCACGATGCTGTCGTCTCGACAAGTTTGAAAGGAACACTGAAGCTCGCAAGGATGACCTTTTGACAGCTTCGTTAAACTCTGAGAATGACAGCATGATAGCTCCGTTATTTTGAAGCTATTTATGATGGAGCCTTTACTGTTTCAAGAGCCCTAATGATGGTGGCGAGGCCTTCGTTGAAATCCTCAATAGAAATTTCGGTCCCAAGTTCTGTAACACTTTCATCGTCAGTATAACGAGTGATAGCATTATCGAACGTGAAAGATAGATCGGGATAGATGATGAAACAAGTGCAGGTAAACACTCCATCTCCATCATCGGCTAGTCCATTGATGCGGGTGTAGGTATGGGTGTACTGCGGCCCATCCCCATAGTCCATTTCATATTCGTTAAGATAACACTTGCCAATAAGAGACTTGAATTCATCGGCTATGGCTTGACGCTCTTGGGCTCTCAACTTAGCTGCGGCATCGGTGTAGGCATTATAAAGTGCTGTGACTTGTTCTTGGGTGACTACTTCATTTGACATTATGTAACTCCGTTTTGGTAGTATAGAGATTGTATTGTAGGTATTGGCCTATTAGGGTGATGATCAGAAACCCTACAAGGCCAATGATTATACATTGTCCGATGTTTGTCTTGGCAATCCAGACCATGAGCAACCACAACGCCATAACCATGCTGACTAATATCATACCGACGATAAACGATATGAACATCGTTGCTAGCATAACAAAGTTCCTTCTATGACTTCTTCACAAACCTAATATCTTACGAATCAAATCGGCTTGTCCAGGTACTATTGCTATCGCTGGTTCTTTATTTGATAGATTTACAGGTGTTGTTATTTTTGCGTTGGTTCTCTCGAATCCAAGCCATATTCCGAATGGGTTCGAATACCTGTTCAACACGCCATAGTTCGGAATCATAGTCCTCGATTTCAACTAGAGCATCAATCTTGGCCCCGCGTTCATGAATCCATCCAATGGTGCGTTCATCCCCTTTGACCAAAAGGCATTGGCAATAACGGTCAGTCTTTTCACTCATTTTCTAACCTTGTTAATTAGGGTTTTGACAGCAAACCTGCCGCCTGCTTTTAAAGCATGGCCAATGATAGCTGGGGTTTCGCCTGATACGGCTGATCCACCTAACCCAAGAATGCCTGTAGCAGTGCCCACAAGGGTTGCACTCTTCAATGCTCGATCAGGCATCCCTGCATAGTGGGCGGCCCCATAAGCGGCTGCGCCAGCCGCTAGGGCTGTTCCTCCAATCCTCTTAACGGCGCTCTTACCCCTAGTCCAGGCTGTTCTTGCATGATATCTAACCTTGGGATCATTCGCGGCTTGAGTTACGGCATCTTTCCAGGTTGCTTCGGCAACGAATTCGGCGAATGATAGCATTGGTTATTATCCCTATTGTTTTGTTTAGGGATATTTAGGATATCATCAAGCCTTCGGAGAATGATCGATGTTCGGGCACTTTCAATATCTAGTTTCATTTGATTGGGATCACTGTTGATTCAGGAGTGAGACAGATGTAATCTGCCATGAAGTCATTATTTTTTGGACGGACGTTTACAGTCTTACCGCCGCGAGCTTCACATTTGATGGCATACAGTTCGTTTCGAGATAGAACATAGCCATGAATCACTACCCCCATAAAAATGATGGCCGAAAGCCAGACTAGGCTAACGACCATATTGGTCCAATTGAACCAACCACGATTTCTCATAATGTATTACTCCAGCTTGATATTTGAATGGTGAAAGACAGCCATGACTTTGGATGGTTTCTTATGGTCAGCATGATAATTATCGATGATGTTGTGGATCACTACCCCATCATGGCCTGCCTCGCGCGCGGCGGCAATGTGTTTATCGATGTGATGCCATTCCCCTGTTTCTTTGTCTTGATAATGGAACTTGTTTCCGCCCCAATGAATATGTTTAGGATTCTTCATTGTTAGCTTGACACGCAACACTGCTGGTTCGGAATTTTGGTAATCGAATGCACGGTGAGGATCGGCATAGGTCTTAGCAACGGTATGTGAATCTGTTGCCCAATACACCGAATGAGGATCATCATGGCCATAGCGTTGCTTCAATGTCTTGAAGCCATTCTTTCGAATATCGCGAGCATCAGGCGTGCCATGAAAGCCTGAGTACTCTTCTTCGGTTATGAACTTCCCGAACGATTTCATTCGAGGCTCTTCACTCCGTCGTGGATCATCGTAGCATGGAAGAGTTTGTACTTGTCGCCATCGTGTTCTATTTCATGATGGCCAGCATGAATACGAAATTTGGCGCCATGATGCAACATTACTTCATGCTCATTATCATATCCGTTCGAATGAAAATGTAGGTTCTCCCTTTCTGAATGGATGTTGTCATAGCGTCCTGGTTGAAGAGGCATGGCATGAGCGCCCTTTGGAATCTTGATCTTCAACATGGTGCGATAAGAATCCTTGTTGCTGCCCTTGTCGGCATTGGGATAGATATGCGTTGAAAATTGTTTAGCTTGATCTTTTGAAAGACTGGTAGAAAGATAATGAGGGATATGTACTACATCATCTAATTGTAATTGATGATGGACGTTTTCATTGCGTCGTCTGCCTAATCCGACATAGACGTGTGTGTCTTGAGCCATGGTATTTTTCTTAATGGCATTAGACAAATGAGTATGCGTATCAAGTGTCGAATCGTGCCAATCAGAAGATGGTACTTTTTTTGAAAGATATTCGTTTAATGTACTGGTATTAGATTTGGCCGAGTTTCTAGCTGCAATTTCGCTACGTGTATAATGTGGTTCATTTCTTACAAGATCATTGATATGTCGATCCGCTCGTTCATTGTGTTTGGCCAACCATTGGTAATTCCACTTGGATTTCTTTACTTCCTCATTACGTTCAATTTCGTAATGATGGATACAAAAACGTTTTTTACGAGCGTTAAATGTCTTGAATGATTTTAGCTTACTCATGGCTCTTGATTCCGTCGTGAATAAGGGTCGCATGATGTAACTTGATTTTTATCTTACCCCAATTGATTTCGTGATGACCTGGATGAATTCTAATCTTGGCCCCATGATGAAGCATTATCTCATGTTCGCCGCCAATACTAATGGGTCCATGAGGATTTTGTTTGTAGTATTCATGAAGGCTTGGCTCTAGCGCAACATGATGGGCGCCCTTTGGAATCTTGATCTTCAGAAGATGATTCTCTTTGGTTTCCACATCAGTAAATGTCAAAGGCGTCCGCTTGTTAAGTGATGTCGATAAGAAATGTGGAAAGTGGACAACTCCTCCGTTTTCAATACCACTATTGACGTGGGCCGAACGCCGTTTGCCTAGACCAGTATAAACATGGAATTCATGAGGGGCTGTTGTCTTCTGTATCGCATTCGATAGATGACGATGCATTTCCTCCAAATGCTTTGGAGTATAACCATGCAGTTTTTGCATGAATGTTGGAGGTTTCTCAGGAGGAAAATTTGGGCCGTGAGCTACCAGATGATTGTTCAATGAATGAGTAGAGGTTTTAGCCCTATTCATCGCCAACATTTCATCATGGTTATAGGATGGAGCATGATCGATTAGCTTGCGTAGGTGATGATCGGATACCTTTGATTTGGCATGAATCCAATTTTCATCCCATTCAGCTTTACGCACAACACCCTCATTGGTTTCCATCTGCCAATGAGGGGTCCAATATTTCTTAGCACTTTGTTTTTTGAATGATCGTAATTTGCTCATAACCCTCTTATTTATTCCTTCTTCTTCCCCCCAACCAAAAGATCAGCACAAATGATAAGAGTGTGAGCCCACGCCGAAATCAGAGATGCCACCGATAGATTTGGAATCACTTTCCAATCGATCCGTTGCAGGGTGCGCTCAAATTCTTCTACCCTATTTTCACGTTCCAAAACGTTGAAGATATTGGTCATTAGCACTTCCACCACAACGATATCATAGCGAGGATTGCCAACTAGATGACTCATAGACATTGTGTTTTCAATAGATTCTTCAACAAACTCTTGTTGAACGGCTTTGATATACTTCGATTCAACTAAGCCAATCTTATCGAAAGCTTTTGCTACTGACTCAAATAGAACTTCTTTCCAATTTTCCATGGTATAGAACTTTCTTTCTTCTTCAGATTATACGGAACTTGATGTTACTCTTTTCAAGGATGTCTGATAATTCTTGTAAAGTCATGTTATCGCATCGATGAATTACTTCCTTTGTTTTGGCATCATAAAAACTTAGACGAACTGTATTGACTGAATCTGTTTCATATCGTGATACTCGTAATAGAATGGATTCCCCATCTCCCATCTGAGCAAGAAGAGTTTCGAAGGTTGCCTTGTTGAAATCCTTTTCAAGCTTGGGGTCCTTTAGCCATTCATAGTATTGACTTTGGAAAGACTTCATTTCTTTTTTCCATGGTTTGGAAACTCGACTACATTGTACATTTTCATCGGGGAAGTTGGATCATCATCTTCAGTGTTCATTTCTCTTTTGGCAATACCACCATGAACCTTAGCAAGATGATTAGCTACTTTATGGTACATGTCTTCTTTGGCTCGTAGATCACCGTAATTGAAATCGAAGGCATGCATACTTATTCGTTTTGGTTTCTTCTCTCGAATAAAATCATGCATTCGAGATAAAACAGTATGCGCTATCTTTGATTTTGTTTTGGGGTCTAAACTACTCCAGTTCGCTCTAACAGTTGATCCATTGACATCAAAGTACGCATCATAATGACGAGGCTTTTGGTGTTTCCCAAACGAAACTCTCACATCATGTCCATCAACTTTGTCAGAAGAAACTAAGCCTCCTACTCCATCCCTTTTGAATTTGGTTTCAAATAGATAACCTCGGAACGTTCTCATAGCTTAGCGTTATCCCGATGATCGTACTCAGGATGGTACTTGGTTTTCTTGATACCATCATGGATCAAATGAGCCTCGAAATGGAAATGACCAAGGGGTCCTTTTCTGACATTGCGTTTCACTCTAATTTTTGCCCCATGATGAAGAATGACTTCGCCCTCGTTTACTCCAGTATCATCATTCATAGCCGAATCATGTTTAGGAATAAAGACAACATGAGACCCTTTTGGAACGTGAATTTTGAGAGTAGCGGCCCCTGAAGCGGTGCCCCCATTATGCCCTTTGGCGAATTGATTGGCGATGCCTTTGGAAACACTAGTACTCGTAAATGGTTTTAACGTGACATCTGAATGAGGGTCATTATGATGTTGAAAGGTATTCCAAATTTTCTCGGCGTGAGCTTGACTGATACCAGTGAACACTTTCATGTTTTTATGGGCTTTATTGGATCGTATAGCATCCGATAAATTGTTGTGTATAAATGATTGGTTATTACGAGCTTCCATCGCCCAATGATGGGCTGGCGTTCCTGGTTTGGTATTTAATGGGGCATGCGGAGTACCATGCTTAATTAGATTGCGATTCACATCGCTGGAATCAACCGTGTATTGGAAAATTGCATCGCGCTGGGGTTTGGTGTAATTGTATTTCTTATGCCAACGCAAAGACTTTGCCCCTGCCACAAAACTATGAAATTTGGCAGCATACAATCCAGCATCACTAATCTTGTCCTGGATATCGTATTTCTTATCCTGAATCCAGTGCTTTACGGCTCCAACAACCCCTTCTTCAATATCAAAGTTGGCATCGAGCCTAGCTTGCTCTTGAACGTAATCCCCAAATGAAATCATCGGATGTTTTTCACCACCAAGTTGAGAGTAAAAATTTGATTTGGCATATTCAAACAGGAGAACCAAATAGAAATACCAACGGCGTTTCTATCCGAGTCATATCCTAGCTTCAGTTTTTCGAGCTTGGCGCGAGGTTCGTTCTGACAGGCCGAACGAATGGTTACCTCAAGCGTCGGCTCAAGATCGAAATTGGTATTCAAATCGAAGAGGGTTGTCTTGACCTTTGAACCTAGCAACTGATCATAGGGGCGCTCAGTCAAGCTCGTCAAGATCAACATCTTGAGTGATTGTTTGATGGCATCTTCATTGACGACTTTAGCCAAGTTTCCTGTAACAGGATTCCTGGCAAAGTTCACATCAAAATCACTGAAATATTCGAGTTGTTTTTGTTTGAATGTAGTCTTATCGGCTCGTGACAATTTATACCCCTAAGTCTCGGGCCAATTGATCTGTTTCGGCCTTCTGTTTCTTTTTGTATTCACGATGATGATGAAGCAAAACGTCCTTACTAATACTGTCAAGACTATGTTTCTTCAAATGAGGGAAATGATCGGTGAATTCTTTTTGGGCGGTTGCTCGATGTTCTGCTCCTGCATGAATTTTATTCTGTTTGTGTAAACGAGTGCCTTGTAAATTGTGTTCCCATATATCAGCCAAATGCTTTTCGCTTCCTTTTGGGTGTTGAGAAATACTAGCCTTTTCTCCAAATTCTTTCTCCAAACGACTTTTTGCAGTGTTTCTAGCACTAATCATGCGGCTCCATGAAATGATCTTCAAAACCGTGTTTGGCAGCTTGATCCTTGAACGCTTTTACTTTACGAGCTTTTGGATTTTCTTGTAAGAAATGACTTATCCCAAAATTGCTGTTTCTTGAATCATTGAATTGCCTGGAGGGGAAATGAACCTGATATTTTTTATCTCCATTATGGACAACAACCAAGGGGCCTTGACCATGATAATTGTTGAAATGGTTTTCCCCAGCGTTGTTATCTGATGATGTGCACCATTTCGAACCCTTCCCATACAGAACAGCAGCGGCATGTGTATGGATTTGATGAACCGTAAAATCTCCGTCCTTATGTACTAAAGTAGCCCCGTCATTCTTGGCTTCTTTTTTAAGTTGCTTTTTAGATTTTTTGGTTTTGGCAGCATCGGCTGCATTATACATTTGTTCAACATTGAGCTTGTTGATATCGCGATGCTCGGGCGCCAGAAATTGTTTATGTTGATGATAATCCCATAAATGTTGTCCAAGGGCTCTAGTTTGATTAGCGTAGAAATCGCGCACCTTATACCTATTAACCATCCATTGTGTATATTGCTTGTTAGTTGATGGATCATGGGCGGCAAAATGTTTGATCAGGGCCTCAGATGCGTTCGCCAGATGCCCAAAAGCCATACGCGCAGAAGGATCGTGACTAAAGTCCAAGTTTGAATGCTTGGCGACAATACCTTTAATACGTTCTTCGTTTTCGGTCAGATAAGCAAGAAATGACAGCAATTGGAATGCCCTTATAATGGATTTATCATTATTTAGGCTCCTATCACCTTACGGGCTCTATCAGCTAGGACCTTTTTAGGTACTTTACCCCTATCTAGATCGTCAATAAGGCCAAGAACTAAGCGCTCCAGGCTTTCCAAACGTTCTTTAGGGTCAGGATGGGTTAATTGTGAGGGGTCAAAGTCTTCTTCAAGGATCGAGCGCATCCCGATCTGGAATTTGATATCGTTGTAAGCCACAGTACATGCAATCTCCTGGGTTGCTTCCCCGCCCACAACGTCTTAGGGGTCAGGAAATGTTGGACTATGTGTCAATCGGCCATTTTGGACCCATAATTGACGCGCTGTATTATCGGCAGGTAGGTTGTAAACGAACACGTTTAGGTCTGTTCCGTTCACCATAACCACGGCATTGCTTCCAACCGTAATTGGAACTGTATTCCATGACAACACGTTAGACGATAACTTAACAACGTAAATCCCGTTGGAGGATGGTATCTGACTGTATTCTCCAACGTTATTTGAAACGCTTACTATATAGTATCCATTTGTATTTGGAAGGGGCGATGGATCAGATATGACATTGACGCTGGCGTTTGAAACATTCAAGTAGTATTCAAAACTAGCCGTGAAAGTAGCAAACAATCCATTGGCACGAATACCTCCCCCGATCTGAATAACTTGTGATGAATTAGCATTGATTTCACTGGTACTCATCAAGCCGTTATTGGCCTCAAGAAAAACCTTCGATTGAGCCCCTGATAATGCCGCTCCATTTGACTGTACTACTGTTACAGTGAGATTGGCATTTTGGTTGACGCTTGATGGGGTAGTGAATGAAACCGATGGCAAAAAGGCCACGACGTTGTTAGCAACGTTTGATGTGGAATTGGCTGATTTATTAAGATGATAGGAGTAATCAGGATTGTAATTCAACACCACAAGACAGTCGTCAAGACTAGCCGAATTTACATTGACAATCACGTCAAGAAATGGGCTGACAAAAGCGTTTGGCTTATACCATTCGTCAAGATGGTTCTTGTTGATGATCGTCTTGGTTGGATTGCTTAAAATTCCCTCATATGCTGTCGTGATACGATAAGGAACAGGCGTCTTGAAACCATCGGCATAAGTTCCGCAGTTGGCGACAAACGGAAACACGGCGCCCGATTGTAGAAACCAAACTGTCTCGGAATTGGCGTGACCAATCTGATTACCTAGGAAGGGACGTTTCCCGACATCATTGATTTGGTTAGCGGTAAAGAAATTGGCTTTTAAATTATCGATATCCAGAAAGGCGGCAGCATCTTCATCGGAATTAAACATAGCCTCCCGATCAAGGGTTGCTAGCAACGCCTCCTGTACAGTGTTCGTGGCTTTGTAGAAGGCAAGACAATAGACGTTTGTGGTATCCACATATACCCAAGGGAAGACAGGATAGAAAAGGGTATTGGATACGTAATAGCTCATGCTTCGCCGCCGCAGAGCATATCAGGTTCGGCATTATCAGGCTCTAGAACGATAACAGGCGTTCCTTCAACCAAAACTGATGTGCCTGAATTGATTAAGTCACCTGAGCCATGGTCACAAAGATCGCCAGCAATGGCCCACAATCGACCATTGACGAAGACGGTACTATTTCCGATTACAACCGTATGGGCTCCACAATCACGAAGATCGTTATTACGATGGGCGCCTTTTCCATAGGCGAATACATCGCCGCTTGCTGATGCTGTTTGGGGATTACAATGACTCATGATTGAATAATTTCAAAATCCGTTTCGTTAGTATCTTTGAATTCACCTGAGATAATTTCCTTGCAGTCAATATTTAGCCCCCCGATTAGGCGAGCCTGTATCTTAACATCTTCGGAATACATTGGCCACATATCACAGAACGTAATATGGAAAGGGTGAACAACATCAGTAATCTGAGCAATTGATTGGAATGATACTGTTGTTCGATTATTGAATACTACGAGCGATTTGTTGGAGCGCACCACTCGCAAATCAAAATTGGATATCTCTTGGGCGGCTGTTGTCAACTGTGATAGCAAACCCTCGACCACAACACGGTTCACTGATGTAACCAGCATGTTTTGTTTGGGGGTGACACATTGCGAGAGAAGATAGATCAAGCCAAGACGATCAAAGGAACAATCGTCTTGTTCAATCTGAATACGATTGTTTTGTTCAATCGCAATGAGTTGCGTTGTCCATCGATCTAGGACATACCCCCCAAAGCAATTACGACCGATGGTTTGATAGAAGGTAATCGCGTCCATGTTACTTTCCTATTCGTTTTCTAATGGAGTTATTGTGATATCTTCCATCCACTCAAATCATCATGATATTCAATGCTTTCCATACCATCATAATCATTGATTTTATATAGAGAACCTTTTAATACTTTTTCAATGGCAAGTTTAGCACAACTACCGTTGGCTTCATCCCCAAGTTCTTCGATAACTTGAATGAGTATTGGATCGTCGCGTTCAAGATCAATACCACCATCCCAATAAGATTCTTTTATTACTGTACCATCTTCATATTCATCCCCAATAAGGCAGGGGCCAGCCCATTTTGGATCACCACTAATCTCTCGGCCTCGACGAACAGCCTTTTGAGAAATGCTGAAACCACCATAGCAGTTATTGTATGCCACTTTAATGTATTCTGTCATAACAAAATCATCCTTTAGCTATTCAATTTGATAGTGGGGGCATTAATTGAAAAATCACCCTTGGCGGCCATCGTAACAGGGCCTCCAACTTTCATATCCATCTTACCCTTTACGTTGGTATTCATATCGCCCGCAACCCCAACGTAACTATTGCCTTTCACGGCTGTCATTGAATCGCCGCCTACAATCGAGGCTACCGAACCAGCGACCACCATGTTGGCATCACCCTTAACTTCAATATGTGAACCACCGTTCACATTGAAACGATGATGGCCCGAGATAGCAACGTCATGGTTGTTATCAACTGACATTGTGAAGCCGCTCTTATATTGAGCTTGGGCACCCCCGACAACATACTCTACTTTCTTTCCACCTTTGGAAATTTCGGTGTAAGTGCCATCCTTATGAGCCCATCGAATACGTTCATTTCCAGGGGTGTTATCGAAATGAACTTCATGGCCAGCTTCAGAAATATAGGCCATATTATATGGGTATTTTACCTTCATCCGACTACGATGTAGCCGAGATTTTTTACCTTCATCAAATTCTGCCATTAGGTATTTGCCGATTGTGCTTTCTCGGCCTCCTTCTTCAAACGATCAGCTTCTTCCTGAAGCTTCTTCAATTCTTCCTGACGCTTCTTCCAATCTTCTTCTTTTTCATTCTTACCCTTCTTATTGAAAGCCTGGGCAAACATTGAAAGCATACTGGAAAGTTCACCTTGTCCAACGGCATCTTCCATTGGAGGATTCTCTTTACCCTTCTTTGTTTTTTCTTTGAGGTTCTTCACCATCTCGGGACCAGTTGGGACGGCGCCAGATGGGTTCTTTGGTTTAAGGGCTCGAATAGCTTCGGCAACATCAAGGATTGACATTAGGCGTACTCATGCATTGCTAGTGACCATGCTTTGTCGTCGTCATCTTCGGCGTATTCTTTGGGTGTTTTCTTTCCGAATTGATTAGGGCTTTCATAGATAGCATACTCAAGTATGCTTTTATCGCCGTAGTCTCCGTCATCGTCGCCACCATCTTTGCGAACATAGCGTTTATCCCCACCGCCCCGACGTTCATCACGGCTATGCATATTAAGATCGTTATTAGTACCGTCAAATCCACCATTTTCGCCTTCTGATTTATTCAATGAACCAGTGAATACGGGCTGTTGATCAGCGGTATAATAGCCCATCATGTAAGAACCTTTCATGGCGCCAGTCCCCATACTTCCAGCCCCTTTGTTCTGAGCTAGATGTGGACTGCCTACCATGCGTGCCCAATGCAAATCTTCATCGGGGATACGACCTTTGTCATTTTGCCAGCCGAAAGCTCTTACTTTAAGACGACCAGCTTGTTCGGGATCATCGCGATCTACTACTTCGAAAATCGTATAACGACCAGCACCGCCCCCGTAAGAATAATGGGGAGGATCGAAACCACTCATTTATCTTTTTTCTCCATCAATAGTTTTTCACATAGCTCGGGCATATCCCGCGCCTTCTTCTCTGTTATATATGTTGTGCATTCCGTAATAAATTTGGCGCGGGCTATTGTTTCAGAACTATCTTTCAAGCAGGAAGCAGGCCCGACCATTGCAACTACTAGCAAAGCTATGCCCGCAAAAAGCCAAAAGTCATCCATTGTCATTTCCTCACAATGAAACTGACGATAGCCGTTACGGCTCCGATCAAAACAACCACTCCAATAAAGACTGCTAGTTCATTCATGTTTTCACCGCTTTTGATTGATTGCGTCGATAACAATCTTACGCAAGTTGTGTTCTAGTTTCACCTGTGAATTTACCAATTCCAATGCATGCTGCATGTTCTTGATGATGTTTTCCAAGATTAGAAGGCGAGCGCGTTGCATTGCAATCACGCCTTTGTTTTCTTCTTTGTCTGTTTTGTTGGACATGTTCATTTAGAATCCATTCCCAATAAGATTTGGTGCCTTTTTGTTGATTGCATTGGTAACATGCAATCACAAGGTTATTAACATCATCAGCCCCGTCTTTTGAACGGGGAGTGATATGATCGATAGTAAGTAAATTGTGGGGCTGTTTATTGTTGGGTCGCCAAGGGGGCGAGTTTAGCGGAAGAGTTTCTTTATGGCAGTAATGGCAGTCTAAACTACCATCCCTAAGCCATATCTCATGAATGAAACGTCTTCGCCTTCGTTCTTTCTTATTGTTGACAGGAGCTTTTTTCCAGGCGTCCCAATCAAATTTTTCCATGACGAACCGTGAGAGTTATTAGCCGTAACCGCCTCTAGCAGCCTGCATGACCGTTACCCCGTTCATAGTCTTGTCGTCAAGATGCAATTGATGGCTTAACTCAGTTACCAAATAAAGGCCTGATAGTTTGTTATCCATGAAGTTCTTGCTATCTCCCATTGGAGGCAACAGCTTATAGAAAGCCCCCTTTCCAACGGTGCAATTGATGCCACCTTGGATAGGAACTTTAACGGTTACCATCGGGCCATTCTTGAAGATAGCACGCATCAATCGTTCGGCTTCCGTTTTCATGCTGGGATCGAGGGCTTCAGGTAGATTAGAACCATCCATGACTTGATAATTGGGAAGGCCGCCATGGCCTCCTACGGCGCCAGCAAAGCCCTTTAGAATGCCTGCCACGCTTCCAATGACACCACCAGGGCTTACACCCCCCGCCATTTTATCTACCTTCCTCGATTTGGATTTCATGTCGAATACTTGCTTGCCTTGATTGGCAGCAGCGGCAACATCCTGGTTACCTCCCGCCCCGCCTTCAAGTACTTCGGCGGTTGCACTGATGATAGCCCGTTGGGCCTCGACAGCATCAAACCAGTTCACGCCCCACGTTGTCTTTTGAATAAACTCTTCCTGAGGCGAAGCGGATGCCAACAGTAGCTCAAGAGGGGCGAGTTGATGGCCATCTTGGTTCTTGAAGTATAAGGCGTTTCCGCTCATGATGCCAGCAAAATTTAATCGTTTACGTAAGTCGGCGATTGCCTTGAACGGTTTATCTCCGCTGATAATGTGAGATTGTAACGAGATAGGACCAGCCGAAGCCATAAGGATGTTAAGGGCACCCCCAATATACTGACTATGAATAGCTCCGATTGCGGCTGTAGTTGGAATACCTTTGAATGATTGTTGAACGATATTGGATCGATCATTGTAGTATTCTTGACCAATCAAATCAACTTCATACACCTGAGTACGGCCACTCTCCGATGAATGATTGCCTTTCATCTGCATAAGAACCAGTTCACATTCAAACACTTTACCTTCCCCAACATCAAAGGCAAATGATGCAGGGTCTCCTGGCATAAGGTTTTCGCCAGCCAAGTTGAGAACGTTATTGTTATCAACAATGGTTATCTTCGCGGTGAAGTAAGGCTTGTGGATAGTCTCATAGACATTGAGTTTGTTTACGAAGTTGGTAATCTCAATACCTGAGATAATACAATGCAACAAACGACACTTAGTTGGTTGGGGTAACGCCATTACTTAAGTGATTTCCTCAATTGTTCGCTCAAGGCAATAGCCCGAGATGGTTCAACCAATAGAATGTGTTTACGATCCTCGTTACGTTGGTTTTCCCATTCATAAAAACTGATCGGTCCCCAATAAGCAAATTCGTCGGCAGGAATTACTTGAGACAATGTAACATGTTCGGATACGTTTGCTTCGGCATCAGTATTCAAACTCACGATGTAATTGGTGTTTGATGTAACATTACCTGAGATATGTTGCATGACGATAACAGTGCTATTGGCCGTGATGATTTCAGCCCCGCCGACAACTTCTCCACTGTTCTTGAAATCGATCAGTTCGCCGTTGGTAAAGGCCGTGTTACTTGTTAGCGTGATATTTATCTGATCAATTCTATTTGTGTCAGCAAACCAATCTTCTTCCCGTCGCTTGTAACCAATCACATCGGCTTTGCGCCCATATGTTGGGGTGTAATATTTCTTTCGTTGCTCGGGAAGAGTTTCATTGTAGTAAGAAACAGAGACTTCGAACGGATCGTCAAACCAATTAGCCTGATAGTATTTCACTCGACGATTGGCTTCCTCAAGACTTCCATATTTGGCCTTGATGAAGTTTTCAAAATCAACTTCGCTTAGATACCATCCATAATATGGATCAACAATACCGTTAAGAAGATAGATCAACCAATCTTGGTAAGGATCATCGAAATGATAATATGATAACGAGTCAGCACGCATGCCAGCTTGGATAGTATGAGGATAAAAAAGAAATCCTGGAATACCAACCGTTGAAATAACAGATCGACGACTAATATTACGACAAGCTAAACCATTGTAAGTAAAGATGGGGAACTTGCTGAAGTAAGTATCCATTATAGTTGTGACCTATCGTCAAAGCCAGAACCATAATCAGTATCATATGGGAAATTATTATCATGAAAACATTTATCGAGCCAATATTCCATCTCGATAAAGCTCATCATGATATCAATGCCTTCAGGAGCATTCATGTTATCAGTGGCCCCGCGAGCGCTAAAGAATGAAGGATTGTCATTGGGGGCATAGTTAGCTGTGAACGATTCGAGAACAGCAGGTTTGAATTTGAATAGATATTGCGAGTTAGGAAACAACGCAAGACGCCAAATTTTTGGAAAATCAAACAGGGCGCCGCCACCTGCCAAACCAGGAGCTTGCCAACGTTTAATTTGAAGAATCATGTTCTTAAGAACTTTGGCCTCTTCGGGATCACGAGGAGAAAAACGCCAAGCTAATTGGTAGCGTTTGTAAGTTGGTCCTTTCAAAAGAATAGTGAAGAATTGGTTCGGCGAATATCCCGATGCCATTTGCATTACGGCTCCGATGTCGGCTCCGACAATATTGAACTTTGATAGTAATTGAGAAAGATTAGCTCCGACAGCGCCCCAAACCTTTTCCCATGTTCCGTCCGCACTACCAGGAGCGGCGCCTCCAACCCCAGGAACCGTTTGTGGAATATTGCCTCCGATTTGCCCCCTCGCAGCGTCGCCACCGCGTTGCAGTTGCCCCCAAACATTGTTCAATATACCACCAGCAACAGTTCCCAAAGGCTTTTCTTCATAGGCGACCTGATGTTGATCCATCAATGGACGGGGGAGCGGAAGGTTCAATACTCCAATCGGAACAGTTCGCGCCACTTGCAACAGAGAATCACGGCGATAGTCAGACACTGACATCTGCATAAAATACTTTCCAAGAATACGTGGTACTTGAAAAGTTTGTAGTTGTGTTGTCATACGCACTCTATTGGCTAATTCATTTAGTCCAACAGCGGCATCGTGATATCGATTGATTAATGAATCAATGTTTTCAGGACCAGAAATAAATTTGCCGTCTTGAGTCGTTACCAATCCGACTGCCCGATTCTTTTCCAACTCGGAAATGTAGGTACGAACGCTGTTAGCCGCATTGGCGGCCATTCCCGTAATCATGTTTAGAAAGATTGAACTAGTCATTGTCCCCGTGCTTTAGCTAAATACGTATTGATCTATTTAGAGGGAACGAATGGCCGAGAAAGACGAAAAACCTTATCGAAAGCGTCGTAGAAAGCGAACCCATAAGGGAAAATTTCGGCCGTCTAAACCAAAGAAGTATGTTGGTAATGTAAACGAGATAGTATATCGCAGTGGTTGGGAGCTTCAATTTATGATGCTCTTGGATGCCAATGATACCGTACAGAAATGGGCATCAGAAGAACTAATCATTCGCTACTTCGATCCTGTTTCCAATAGAGTCCGTCGTTATTTTCCTGATTTCATCGTGGAACAAACCAAGCCTGATAAGACGATTGAAAAGAAAATCATCGAAATCAAGCCGATGAATGAGGTAGTAAAGCCAGTGCGCCGTAAAGGCCAACGCATGGCGACATTCATGGAACAAACTATGACATACACTCGTAACCAAGCCAAGTGGCGCTATGCTAAAAAATGGGCTGAAGCAAACGGCTTCAAATTCTATGTGGTTACTAAATCCAAGAATGACAAGTTCATTCAACTAACAGAGAAAGACCTAGGACTAGAATGACGACGTATCTCTTTCAACGAATGGCCCAACTTGGCAACGCCGTTGGGATCAACATGAAAAACGTTGAAGATGCCAGGACATGGTTTCGAGCCCAAGCCGCTCGCATTCGATCCGTTGATGCCAATCAAATGTTGTCATCTGATCCACAACGATTCCTCAAAACCAAAACCATCAGCGCTGCGAATGTTGGCCAGATGATCCATTTCTTCTATGATCCTAAGACCAAAAAGAAATTGCCTTACTATGACCGTTTCCCTCTAGTCTTACCATTTGATCCTAACGTTCCTGGTAAAAGAGATGGCGAGCGAGGATTTCTAGGCTTGAATCTCCATTACCTATCACCGTTTCAAAGGGCGCGGTTCATGGACACCCTATATAAGGTAGCCACTATTACAGGCAAGAATGAGAAGAGACGTATAGAATTGTCTTATACTTTTCTAAAATCACATTCTCAGCTAGCTTTATTTCGGCCATGTATCAAACACTATCTGATGCCTTATGTTCGTTCGAAATTCTACGTAGTATCTCCAAAGGAATGGGATATGGTATTAATGCTTCCAACCGAACGATTTGAACAGGGGGGAGCTAAAGGTGGACGGGTTGGCGGCCCAATTGCCAAATCTAAAGTATGGAATGAAAGCCTCAAAAAAGCGAATAGGTATCGATAAATGGTTGGTGACGGACGCGGAAGTATATTCAATATCAATGCTTTTCGTAATGAAACGTGGGCACGAGGCATTCATCGTTCCAATAAATGGCTTGTTCAAATCCCTATGGCGGCCATGTTTAATAGTCAGCTTTCTAAGTATGAAGGACAGCTTGACATTCAATATCAACCTATTGCAACGCGGATGCAATTGTGGTGCGAAGCTGGTCCTATTCCTGGTACAGGATTGCATTCTCGACCATTGATGCCTTATGGTTATGGACCAACCGAAAAAAAACCAACTCATACGTTGTTTGAAGACGTAACTGTGTCATTCATTAACGATGGAGAAGGATACAATTGGACGTATCTTCAGCAATGGATGAACAACATCGTCAACTACGATTCAAGTCGAGGTATTAAATCTTTTGATATCACTGATCCGTATGAAGTAAACTATAAACAAGATTACGCGGTAGATATTGTGTTTTCAGCTTTTAATGATGCTGGAGATAACACTATATCAATTTGTCTGCGTGAAGCCTATCCCATTTTCATGGCTCCATTGCCAATGAATTGGGGAGATTCCAATATACAACGTGTTGCTGTAACTTTTACCTATATAGATTGGTATAACATAGGCATCAAGAAATTCACACCATAACCATGAGGTATTATGCTTCCTAAAATTTCACATCCTACATTTGATCTTCAAGTCCCATCAACCAAAGCTAAGGTTTCCTTCCGTCCAATGTTGGTTAAGGAAGAGAAGCTTCTTTTGATGGCTAAACAATCCAATGAACTACATGAGATGCTTTCGGCTGTAAGACAGGTTGTAAACAACTGCGCCGTTAGTAAGAACTTTGATATCGACAAACTAACCATGTTCGATCTTGAATTTTTATTCGTGCGCCTACGGGCTGCGTCCATCAATAACGTAACCAAGCTTTCTTATCGTGATCCTGATGATGGAAAGCGTTATGATGTTGAAGCTGATTTCAACAAGATGGAAATCAAGTGGCCTGAAGAAAAGGTTAGCAACATCGTTTCTGTACAAGACGACGTTTCAATCGTTCTTCGCTATCCCCCCGCTAGCTGCTATGCCGATGCCGAATTTGCCTCGACCACTCCTGATCCTGATTACATGCTCCTGAAGTGCATCGAAAAGATCATGGACGGGGATCGAGCTTTTGATCCAGCAACGGAAAACCTAGAAGACTTGAAAACATGGATTGCCGATCTACCATTGGATGCCAATGAAAAGATTAACAAGTTTTGGTCATCCATGCCAACACTTCACTATGATGTGAAATGGAAGAATAGCAATGGAAAGGAGCAGGTAGTTACCCTTTCAACATTCGAAGATTTTTTTCCATTGCGCTGAATCACAGCGACCTAAACAACTTCTATCAGGTAATGTTTATGATGATCAAACATCACAACTATTCATTATCTGACATTGAAAACATCTATCCATTCGAACGCGATATCTATGCCTTGTTATTGACTGAAGAACTGAAAAAGAAAGCACAAGGATAACGTAATTGGCCGATATTAAAAAGTGGGCAAGACGAACAGCGGTTAAGCAAGTCGCCAAACGTCGCGAAAACATTCGTCTTGCTCGCGAATGGAATGATCCAACATCAAAGATGACCATTGGGCAGCGCGTGAAAGGCGCGATGCTTGCGGCTGGGGAAGATCGCCTACGTCGTTCGGGGCTTGTCGGTAATGTTGTCCAAGATTGGCGTGAAGAAATTGAAAGGCCTTTAGCCAACACTCTTAGGAATAGCGCTCTCAACTTTGCCCAAAATCGTATGGGCACCATTGGGCAAATCGGTGTTACGGCCTTCTATTCTTCTTATTACACCAAGCTAGATGCCAATCTTATTACCCGTTCTGATATTGACGGCGATGATTTACCAGGAACAATTGAGCGTATTGATCGCAAACATAGTGATGCCCATAACGATTTGAAGGGAAAACTTCGTCGTATCACTGACGAAATCAATACCAAAGTCAATTCAATCAACACTCAACTTTCCAAATATGATGATCGTTTTAAGCGACTAGAATCTCGCATGCGTGAATTGGAAATGTCGTCTAAAAACAAAGACGGTTTCCAAGCAATGAACAATGATTGGACCGAACGGTTTAATCAAATGCGTCCTGGGAATATGGGTATAGGCCCCCAACAAAAACAAGAAAATGGTTATGGCGTTGGCCATCTACTAGGGGCCGCTGCTCTTGGACGTTGGGGCGGCGGGGCTTTACGCATGATGGGGTCAATGATGCGGCCCTTGATGCTTGGCGGGGCGGCAAGACTAGCAGGCGCAGCATTGTTAAATCCTTATGTCTTAGGGGCGGGGGCTCTTATGGGCGGGGGATATCTTGCTTATCGATATTTCAATAGTCCTGCTCAAGCCGCGACTCCAAATGGTGCGCCCCCTCCAAACAATCAACCCAATGTTCCTGGGCAAATTCCATCGGAAATCAAGACAGACAATTTCAGTGTTACGGCTACAGGCGATATCACCCTTCAATCTCAAAAAGACATTAAGCTAAAAGGCCGTCGCATTATCTTGAATGCGTCGGAAGTCATTTTCGAAGCTGGCTCTATTACAGGCTTGAAAGGGACTAAGCCAGGAAATAACGGCGGTTCCTCCAATGGTTTGAAAAATCCAGGATTAGGTATGGGTTATGATCCAAGTGGAAGCCCCATGATGGGAACACATTTCAATAATCCTGAAATTCCAGGCACAGTTTTTAGTCCTGGGGCGGGGCCAGGGGCTCGTGAATTTTTGGGTAAAGGGCCATCGGGACGTTATTATCCTACTCCAGGTGGCGGCTCTCCATCTTCTCCAAGCGGGGCGGGGCCATCAACACCTTCCGCCCCTACGGCAAAACCTCCTGGATACGTTGCTCCCCCTCCAGGATCAACGCCTACCCCAAGTGGTAGACCATCCGCGCCTGGAATGGCACCAGCACCAGTTGCGCCTCCTGGAGTAATACCGAGTGCACCCCCTGCTGCTTTTGGGGCACCCTCGATTCCTTATGGTCCAATACCAGTAATGCCTTATGGGCCTACTGTACCAGCGACGCCATTCTTAGCGCCGTTTGCTCCAGGCGGACAATTACCATCCTGGGTTCCTGGCGGACAAGCGCCTACTCAAGAATTTCCTTCAAATGGTTTTGGGGGCATCAACCCAAAACAGATGCCATTCCCAATGAATATGCCTGGGCAAAGCGGCGCTGTTCCATCAGGTGATCCTAATCAAAATTTGGGGAATGCGTCTACTGCCAATATGCAAAGAGCAGTTTATGAAGCATTTCGTTCACGAGGCTTTTCGCACTCGGCCGCTATAGCTATGACAGGAGAAGTCGGACGTGAAAACAGTTATAGAACAGGTTTGATATTCGGTGAACACGGTGATCCTGCTAATAGGGCGACAAACGTTGGTTTGTTTTCGTTCCAAAAAGAACGCCGTGATCAATTGTATGAACATTTACGTGCTGGAGGGCATTTAGATGAAAAAGGAAAAATTAAAACAACACGAGGAGCATTAGAATCACAAATTGATTTCATAACTAAAGAAATGGAATCTGGTTCTCATACGTCTAAAAACAGCCCACGAGCCGAACGTGTAAGAGACATGCTTAATAAAATGCGTTCGGGGGAAATTGATATGGACGAAGCTCATCGTGTAATAGGTAAGGATTATATTAGATGGCGTTATGACGATCCTGCGTATGCCCATCACAAAAGAGCTATGTCGCAACATGAAAGAAATTTACAAGCCAACTTAAATAGAAATCCGTATGAAGCTCCAGGCGCCCCAATAAAAGAAGGAAGCGTACCAGGACTTTTCCCTGGTTTTGATATCGACAAATTTAATAAAGGTCAGGTTGGCGGATTACCCATGCCTCCTGGTACACGTATTCCACAAGGCATTCCAGGATCAGCGCCTCCTGAAATGCCTGCCCAAAAGAATATGCTTATGCTTGATGGTATGTGGACACGCGGCGGCAGGTTCGACGGTGAAAACAAACGTATGGCCGAAGAAATCGCCAAACGACACGGCTATAATCCTGTGTGGATGAATATGGACCCTAGAGCAGGCGGGGCTGGTTCACCCCAAGTAAAAGCTGTAATCGAACGATTGAAGCAAGGTGACATCAATTCATTGTTTGGTTTCTCGGCGGGCGCTTATAATATCCCTCATATTATCAATCATCCTGAATTCAAAAAGTTGCCTGAAGCTATTAGAAACCAATTAACCCATGCTTGGGGTGTTGGGGCGCCTGGAGTTGATTATTCGAAATTAGGAAGCGTAAAAGGACAGCATTACGAACCCCATGATTTGAAAGGATACCTTGGCACACTTCCTGAGCAACCATTATCACGTCCTGCGATAGCCCAAACTGCTATACCATCTGTTTCAGATAATCCTAATTTCTCGGCTATTCCGCGTCGGGAAGACGGCACTCCTATAACTGGTCCGTTGCCTGGAAAACAGGAAGATCGCCCAAAATTCTTTGGAGGCGGTTTCTATTTTGGAGATGATAAACATACTGAATTTGGAACTGGACCAGCAAAATATGGATCATTACCTAGAGGTTTTTATCCACTAACAGGCCCTCATCACGGTCGAGTTGTACCTGATGGCATTCAAATTAACCACAATATGATTCGAGATGAAAAATTCAATCGTACAAAGATCGCGGCCGTCATCCATGCTTCTCAATCGTTGCGCACAGAAGGATGTATCGGTATTCATCCAAGTCAATGGCCATCAGTCAAAGCTAAAATTTATAGTCTAGCTAAAACTCATGGATGGGGAAATGTGTATCTCCATGTCGATAAAAATGCTGATGGCAAATACTTTGCTCGTGTTTTGACAAAGGATCAACTACCTGCCAATTATCGAGTTATGTCACAAGATGAATTTATGAAGACGGCTCAAGTAGTTGATCCTGACAAATACGAACAAATGAAAAAAGCATTTGAAAAAAACAGAGAAATTGGGGATGATCCAAGGGCTGCGTTTGAAGCTGGTAAAAATCCAGTTATGCCTGACTTCAAAAATAGTATCGTAACAACTGTTCCTCCTGGGGGCGAAGCTCCTCCAACGCCTACAAAAATTGGAGGAGATAAAGGTTGGGATATGCGAAAAATTGATGACGAAAATACCGATGCTCCAGGAAGAAGCTATAAAACAACCGATATAAACCTACTGAAATCGCTTGGTAAAGAAGGCGTCAATTTCAACATGCGCGATCTTGAATCGGCGCGTGAAGGTTTGCGAGCTTTGGATCGAGAGTTTGAAGATAAAGTTAGAGGCGCTGAATTGCCATTCTATGCGGCTGGAGCCGATGGTAAATCTCCTGACTTTGGGTACACTCCAAAACATGATGTTTTTGGGCTAAAGGGTCATAAAGTTTACATGCCCAAAGATAAACTGTTAGGAGACACTGAGGCTCTTACTGCTTTACAGAATAATAAGCATGATCGTGGATACGGTAAGTTTGATCCTGAAACCGCAAGACAGCTTTGGCGCCTTGATGAATTCCAACGTAATGGGGTTAACAATGGTGTGCATCCAAACGAATTGGAACATAATGCCAATCGTGTAAACAACATGATTAACGAGTCACGGCCAAGTCTCATTGGATCGGTAGCTCAAATGATGGGAGCTTACAAAGCTGGTACTAATCCTCTAGAACAACAGCTTAGACAAAACCTAGTTCCTCCCGCGCCTCCATCATCCTTCTTCCAAGGATCGAAGGATATGATGACACAGTTGCGCCAAAATTTTGAGGCCTTAACCAACCCGCCTTCAATCGACCCTAACACGATGCGGCCGATTCAGGGACCAGGGGGAGTTACATCTGATCCGCAACAATCAGCAACCCAAGGTGAAAACAAGCCAGCGTCGAATCCTGCTACAACACCGCCTCCCGCCCCCACATCAAGCTCTGATAACTCCAGGATGGACCCTCCAGTCCATAATCCTGAGGCGTCTACATCCGATAGGCCAACACCAGGAGACATTAAACCAGGGGGAGCGCAATCTTCAGCTTCTATTCTGCAGAACACTCAATAACATGAGGAATCTACATCATGCGGCATATCACGAAGCTTTTCGGGGAGCCTATCACTCCTAAGATCGTGCTGCCTAGCAGCATTGCTAGACACAAATACATGACGGGCTATGTGCTCGGGGTTTTGCTTGTAACAGGCATATCCTTTACGGCAACCCTTTCAATCGCTGCGATTCCAACCTTCAACGTTGTCGCGCCGAAAATCGATGAAAGTCTGTTCTACATCAGGCCCCCGACAACCGTGACTTTGATCCCTATCCCCAATCTGAAAGCTCCCATCGAAGAAGAGGTAGAAGATGCCTCTTATTACGAGGACGCTTTTATTCATGCCAGCGCCCCAAAAGATCGACCGTCTGCATCAAGTTCGGTGGGCAAGTCAAGGATCATTGGGACATATCCGCACGGCCTTCATCCTGTTATAAGGGACAGCATGATTGAGGCTTCGCGCTATTTGCCTGAGGGCTATGCTATCGAATTCCTCAGTGCCCATCGCGCAGGCCCCAATCAAGGGCCGCACGGTAAAGTTGAGCCAGGGAAAGGGGCTCTTGCCGTTGATATTTGGATTGTCGAAAACGGTAAGCGTCTCCCGAACATACGTGCCCCGAAAAACTTCGCGCTGTATGAAAGGTTCATGCAATGGACTAAAAAAATCCAATATGAACGCTATCCCGCCTATCGCGGTCGCGGAAGGTGGGGCGGATACTTCGCCACGGGTACTCCAGGCGATCTAATGCACTATGACCTGGAGCCTGAAACACAAACCGCTGCGGGAAATTGGCAGGAGGGATTGAAACTGCAGTATGTGCATTTTGGTTTGAAAGAAGATGTCGGTAATGGTATGGGGAAAATTGACCGTTTCCGACTTCCAAACATAGGGTCCATCAGGACAGTATCGGCTGACTGAAGTTGAGGGAAGGGGAAATGGAAAGGGGGGCTTTTAGCCCCCCTTTTCTTTTGCTAGTTTTTCTTCGGCAGCCCTATAAGCCTCTTTTAAAAGAGGCGAATTGGCCGAGAACACTTTCAAAGCACGACGGAAATCTTCGAAATCCGATAGCGTGACATGCATCGGGATATGGCCTTTGGCGATATCTTTGTCATCGATGATGGCTATCTTAGTCGCGGTTTGGAACAGGGCGACGTTGATACGGTCTAACCGTTTTAGTTCTACCAATAGCGCTGACACTACGCTAAAAGGGATACGGCAAAACGGATCGGTTTTGGGAGCGATACGCCGCATGCGCCGAAACCTATCGAGCTTCGATAGGCCTTCCGATTCCCTTTCATCGGGAATGTTAGGAACGATGAACGAACCAATATCGGCGATGGCGGCGGCGGTTTCGAGTCGTTGAATCAGAACCTCAAGCATGGAAACCCCTCTTGGTTAAGAGAAGAATCCATGCCTGGGGAAGGTGCCTTTTAGATGGCGATGGCGGCGCCCAAGTGGCGGAGAAAATGCTTCACGTCGCCGTTGCGAAAATCGATGGCAACGATCTTGTGCTTGATCGCAGCCTGTTCATGGGCGGGGGCATCCTTGGCCAGATTGATGATGAGGCGATAGTCCATACTGTTCACCCCCGATGCGCCGACCACATTGAAACGCTCGTCAAG
>JACCDT010148372.1_pt1 | contig 40415 bp, 48 predicted proteins | sample 7446291 | NCBI WGS metagenome assembly JACCDT01 (sample SAMN15323446, study PRJNA562643) | freshwater metagenome | isolation source: river surface water | place: USA:Blue River Watershed | collected 2017-08-17
CGTACCACTTCCCGATCGTCCCATGGATGAGAAATGCCATCAATGACGATTGATTGTTCGGCACCTTTGCCGGTGATGAGCACTACATCGCCTGGGCTTGCTAGTGAAAGAGCTTTTTTAATACCTTTTTTTCGGTCAAGAATGATAAATAAATTTTTATTTTGTGTTTTACCAGCATTTTTTGCAGCGCGTGCAATATCGTCAGCAATTTCTTTCGGGTCGTCTTCGTACGGATCAACATTTGAGACCACAACAAAATCAGCCTTAGCTCCTACGGCTTCACCCATGACAGCTCGCTTTGTTTTATCTCGTCCCCCACCTTCTGCACCCAACAGGACGATTACTTTTTGTGTACCTGCCAAACCTCTCGCTGTATCAAGCACATAGTTCATGCTGGCACCTTCGTGTGCGTAGTCTACTATCACCATATATGAATCACGTTGCATAATTTCCATACGACCCGGTACCGTAAGGCTATAAAGGGCTTCTTTGATTTTTAGGATGTCTATTTCGAGCTCATCGCCAAGGATGATTGCAGGCAAGGCGTTCCAAATATTAAATTCGCCAAGTAGCGATAGGTCGTAAGCAATACTCCCGACACTGAAATGTACACCTTTCGGGTCTGAGGAAATAGTATGAGCTTGGTAGTCTGCCTCAGAAACACCAAAAGTGCGATGAAGATCCGCGGGAAAAGAGAGGTAGTATTCGGACTCTTTGTCGTCGATGTTCGCGCATATTATTTTTTTTACTTCTTTTCCAGCGATTATTTTTTTCTTAGAAAGTGCCAATGTTCGAAAGAGCTCGCCTTTTGTGGTTTTATACTCTTCAAAATTATTGTGATGCGAAGAAAGATGTTCAGGAGTCAGGTTGGTAAAAATAGCCGCGTCAAAATCTATTCCCTGTTGCCTGCCTTGCTTAAGCCCCTCCGATGTTACTTCCATGACGGTATGGGTACAGCCTGCCGCTACCATTTCACGCAAAAGCTTCTGGATAACAAATGGGTCAGGCATAGTCATGTGGTAGCTATTGAGCACCTCGCTGCCTCCTATCCGAATATTGGCAGTGCCGATAAGACCTGTAGTGTAGCCACCGCCTTCCAGTACCGCCCAGACATAGTTGGCTGTTGTGGTCTTTCCTTTTGTGCCAGTCACCCCTATCATGACAAGTTCCCTTGAAGGATACCCGTAATAGTAGGCAGCCAAGCGAGCTTTTTGCGTGTGATACCAAAGAAAAATTTTCTCTGGTAAAATCGTTTTTAGAATTTTTTTAAATGCCATCATTTAGAAGTTCGGGGCTTAGGGTATCTTCAAGAAGTGGGCTTTCCGTGAGGCTTATGTATTGATGTATCCACGCTCGCAACGCATTAATATCAGCTTGGTTACCGCTTGAGTGAAGTGTAATAAATACAATTGGTCTTGTGGTCGTACCGATCGGAACATTGAAAAGAAATACTCCGGTCCGCCACGCTTCCGGCGTGGAACCAACCTTGCCGCCGATAAAAGCGGGATCGTTCATGAATAAATTGTAATTTTTGAGATTCTGAAAACTAACCGCACCAAAATCTGTATACACATGTCCTTTGGTAATTTCATATATCCACGGACGATTGTTGTAAATATACCGTGCTAGTTTGTAGAGATCTTGGGCGCTACTGGTATTTTGTGGATCAATACCATAGGCATCGTTGAAAGAAGTATCTTCCATTTCCAAAGATTTAGCTCGTTTATTCATGAGAGTAATAAAATTCTCCTGTCCTTGATGCATGGCAAGAGCTTCGGCCGCATCGTTTGAAGACGGCATGAGAAGCGGATAGAGTAATTCAAAATATGAATATGTTTGCCCCAAGGAGAGACTTGAAAGGTCACCGTAAGGTTCTGTCATGGGTGACGTAATAGTGATTTGAGATGTCATATGTTCTTTAAAAGAGAGAAGATTAAATTCTGAAGCGATAAGCGCGGTCATGAGTTTTGTTACTGAAGCAAGCGGAAAAGCACTGGTCGCATTTTTCTCAAGCAAAATCGTACCGTTTTTTAGATCGGCGACCAAATACGCAGTCGCTGTCACATCTGGCAATGTGGGTGTTTCAAGAGGATACGGATATACGAACTCATCATTTTCAAAATCAGTTTCATGTACGATGACAGGAGTATTTTTCGTTGTTGCTCGGTATAGTGCTTCCGCATCATCTACTGCCAGATTAATACAACCACTTGAAAAAGAGTTGGGTAATGTCAAACCTTCTTTAGTGTACGGCAAGCCATGGATTGAATAATTGCCTTGGAAAACCATATTCCATGGCATATAGACCTGACCGAGGCTTGAAAGATGAACTTCTTCTTTTGTATGTACATCAAACACTCCTGAAACAGTCTCCCCCCAGCTCCCTTGCTGCCCTTTTATTTTGATGGGAAATCTTTGTTCTTCTTTTCCATTTTTATATTGTATGAGCACCATCTTCCCAAGATCGGCTTCAAGAAAATCTTTTTTAGATTCAATGAAACTTTTTTTAGTATTTGAAAAAAGAGGAGCTATCGTCCGGTACTCGCCAGGCAAAGCTTCTGCTTCGACCCCTTTTGTTATAGTATCTACTGCTACTGTTGCGACCATTACTTCGGGTGTTGTTTTTGTGAAAAAATATTTATAAGAAACAAAAAAAGCCAAAACTGAGGCTGTAAGATATATTAAAATCGATGTGCGTAAAAATATTTTTTTCATACCCCTTATTTTTTCTTTTGTATATCTATGCTTTGTGTATACGCTTCTGCTTTCTCTGCTAATAGTACTGAGTCGGTAAAACGTCCATCGACTGTTGAGCCCAAAACTATGCTGCTAATACGATGGTGATTGCGTGTTTCAAAAAGCATTGCAAGATTCCCGCCGGCAAGAATAGTATATCCTGTTTTTGATGCAATGATATGTGGAAACATATTTATCGAAGCGTTCGTATTTATGGTTGTATGAGGAACTCCACTCAAGGATGAAATAGTTATACCAGCATAGGTGCTTTCATGAAAAAGACTCGGATGTATTTCTACCGCATACTCAAATAAAAGTGCAAGGTCTCGTGCACTGCCAGTGCCGCCGGCGGTCGTAGCGTCTTCATCAAGTCCGGTGGCGTTGTTGAACTTTAAGGATAAAAGTGAGAGAGCCTCCGCTTTTCTATTCATAGCATCGATAAAAAAAGGTAAGCTGAGGTCAGGTGTGCCTGCCTCGGTCAGTATGTTCTCTGTTGCCTCCCCAATTGCCTCTGCGGCATCGTTTGAAGAAGCGACCAGCATAAATGACGCAAGATCGTGAAGTAAAAATTGCTCAAACGGAATAAAGCCGCTATCGCCATGCTCTCCAATCGAGTGTGGTGTGATGGTCACCACAGTATCCTCCGGCAAGTAATCAAGTGCCACTATCGCAGTCATTACTTTTACAATAGATGCGAGCGGCAGCGGTAGGGTACTGTTTTTTTCATATAGAATCTCTCCAGTAGTATGGTCGTAGACATACGCAGCATGAGCTGAAAGCTCGAGCCCGTCAAACATACTTTGTTTTAATTGGCTGTCGGGTACAAGTTCTTGCGTATCTTTTTCTTTTATATTCTGACTTCCAAAAAACACTGCAAGCACCACTAGGATACCTACTATAAGGGTACTGCGCATTTTAGACTTCGGGGTTGTATCCATGACTACTGAATTTCTTCGGAAGCGATTTCCTTTGTATCGGACACATGCCCCGCCAATAAATCTTTAAATCCAGAAAATTCAGGCATATCCTCAATACGCGAAAGTCCCATGAATGAAATGAGGTCGAGGGTCGGCTTGTATATCACCTTGCGGTTATCGTCAGGATGAGCACTTTTTTCGATCAAGCCACGTATCATGAGATTGCGTAAAATAAAACTAGAATTCACACCACGAATGTAATCAATATCGCTTCGCGCCGCACCGTTTTTGTACACAATAATCGAAAGTGTTTCAAGACTCGCACGAGAAAGTTCTTTGGAGAGTTCATCCTTTCGCAAACTCTCAAGCATACTAGAGAGTGCGGCTGAAGTCCCGAGCATTACTTCTTCCTCTTTTCGCACGAGGGTCAATCCCCTCCCTCGTAGTTTTTCTTCCAATACCACAAGTGACGCTTCTACTTCTTCTGGTGCTACTTGGATAAGTCTCGCAATATCCCATATCTTCATCGGCTCTCCCTTAAAGAAAAGCAAGCCTTCAATTTGTGCATCAAGTTCCATGTTTTTTTCTCTTATCTAGTAATATCCTCCATTGTTGGTCGTGCTTTTTGAATCGTCATATCGTCAAATGTTTCGCTTTGCACAACTTCAAGCACACCGCCACGCACCATTTCTAAAAGCGCTAAAAAAGAAACAATCATATACACTTTCTCTTCTTTGTGGTTTTGTGGATTTGGGTGTTTGGCAAAATCTCGAAAGCTCATAGAGAGGGCGTTCTTTATTCGCTCGGTGAGGTTCGTAATAACCTCATCGATGTTAATGACCCGAGCTACATTTACTTCTTGGAGAACTTCTGTCGCAGGTATTTGCGAAACGACACTACCAATACATTCCCGAAGTGCTGCTATGGTAATTTGCTGATCGGGGCTAAAGATTGGCGTAGAGAAATCGCGCTCAGGCGCAGAAAAAACAATTTCTTTGCCAAACTTTTCTTTTACGTAGACGCTAGCATCCTTGATCGCAGCATAAAGCTTTAGTCGTGCTTCAAGATCAACAATTTTCTCTTCCTCTTCCGGCGTGAGCGAAAGGTTGGGTAAAAGCGAACGTGACTTAATGAGTATCAGTGTTGCCGCCACAATAATAAAATTGCTGGCAACATGCAAATAGTCATCACCTTTCTCAGCGGCTAAATTGCGGACATATTCCACATAGTCATTGGTTACCTCAGCCAATGAAAGCTCGTTGATAAAAAGCTTACGCGATTCGATCAAATTCAAGAGCAAATCAAGCGGCCCCTCAAAAGTGCCGGTTTTGATAGTGTATTGTGTAGTCGTCTCAGTCACCAGCGTATTTTAGACTAAAGTGCTTAATATTCCAAGGTTTTTGACTAGATACATGTTTTATTGCTAAATACTTGACAGTAAGAATCTTTATTGGTAAGGTAAAAGAGTGAAAACATATCAGGCACAAATTAACAACCTTCGTCGAGCAGACTCTTTTGAGGCTGCTTGTGAGCGTTTGTGTGCCACCTTCTCCTAAATCTCCACAAACATAGCGAACTTTCAAAAGCGGCCTTAACCAGAGGCCGCTTTTGTTTGTGCGTCATTTCTAACTACGATGCAAACAAATAATAAAAGTTAGAAGGTAGTACCTTAAAAATTTCACAAAATGAAAAAAATCAAACCTCATCACAATTTTTTCATGGAAAAAGCTATCTTGGAAGCTCGAAAGTCATCCTCAGGAGAATTTAAGATTGGTGCTATTGTAGTTTATCGCAATAAAATTATTGGTCGTGGTACACCGAAAGACCACATAACTCTTAACCCAGTAAAGCATGCAGAAGTCGTAGCAATACAAAAAGCATGTAAATTTCTTAAAACCAATTTACTGCATGGATGTAGTATTTATGTGACCGCTGAGCCGTGTCTTATGTGTTCATCAATAATTTTCCAAGCAAAAATACCCATCATTGTATTTGGCGCCAAAAGATCACTGTTGCCACTTCGAAAAAGAGATGTGAGTATTCATGATCTTGTGCATGATTCTGGCTATAATCCAGAAATTGTTTCAGGGATACTTGAAGAAAAAACATTAAAAGTTTTTAATTCAAAATTCAAATGTTGTACCAAAAAGTAGTCTTAACCAGAGGCCCTTTTGTTATTTAACAGCTAAATACGTAAAAATGAACAAAAAGAACATTGTTTCTCAAGTGAAAGAACTGGAGGTCTTTTACAAAAAAAAGAAAATCAGTTATGAAAAATTCATGCAAAGACTCGATACGCTAATAAAGAATCAGAAAACTATAAAAGAGATTCGACTTCTACTCATTGAGTTTGCTGATAAAAATCTTTCGCTCAAGTCCGATACTGCTCACTCTTACTACTGGCATGTCTATAGCGCTTTGTTTTGCAAGCTCTACCATCATGAGAATTCAACATTGCAGGATTTAGAATTTTTGGTGGAAATTTTAAAACAAACAGGTTGGTATTCTCTTAGTGGTGAGTACCATGAAAAAACAAATGAATATCAGCAAAATCACTACGATATTTATTCTTGTCTTTTAAAAGCTCTCATCAAAAGAACACGTAGCAAAACCAAGCTCTGGAAAATTCATGATTTTTGCGTGGGTGACAAAAGATTTAGTAATCAATTCCCAGGTTTTTGGGCGAAATGTATAAAAAAAATAACCCCAAAAATTTCTGAGCAATGGGAAGTAGAGTATATGTATAAGAATGCTATGTACGTCGACCTAAGTTTTGCAGATGATTTTAATCAAAGAGTAAAAAATAAAGAGAATTATTGGGAATTGTATTATTGGTATGCATCTTCCACTAAGTATGGCGATTCTTTATTAGACATAATTGGCAATTTAAGTCAGGATCCCGAAGAAGTATGGAAGGTTAAAAATTTAATAACCGATGAGCAAAAGCAGGATTTACTACTAAAAAAGTATATTGATCTTAAATTGCTTCAATAATCTACAATATAAAGGGCTTTTGTAAAATACAAAAGCCCTTTTATTTTCACAGTTATGAAAGAAAAGTTTTCCACAGTTTCAAATAGCTACTTTATTTGACTAAAGTACTTTAGTTTGCTAAAGTAGACGGCATGAAGACAGAAAGCGGAAAATTAAAGACTGTGTATCGGAAAGGCCAAGAGATTGGCTCCGATATGGACTGGAAGGCCAAGGATAAGGCCAGCCTTTTGGATGCACTCCTCTCCCCTAAAAATGCTGAAGAAATGGCACGGTTCTTGCGTGATCTTATGACTCAGCAAGAGATCGAAGAATTCGCTAAGCGCTTCGAGGCTGCCCGCATGCTCTCTCGCGATATTCAATACAATGCCATCATCGAGAAAACAGGCCTCTCCTCTGCGACTGTGGCTCGCATTGCCAAATGGCTTCGCGGCTCGCTTGGTGGCTATCGGCTTGTATTAGATCGCATTTCAAGTGTACATCATCACACTCATGCTGTTTCTCCTGCTCGGGAGCGGACTGTCTTGATGCGTACGTAAATTTTTACTGCATAAAGCCAACCCCTTCCTGAAAGGAAGTGTTTTTAGTTATTTTATAATATATATGAAATATAAAAGAAAAATTCAAATCGGTGTTATGGGATCAATGGCAGATCTTAAGTATTCTAAAAAGCTTGAAAAGCTTGCTGAGCAGGTCGGCTATTGGATTGCAAAAAATAATGCAACGCTTGTTTTTGGTGCTGAAAAAGATTCGGACTCACTGTCAACAGCTGCTTGTCGTGGTGCAAAAAAAGAAGGTGGTCTAACTATCGGCATTACGTATGGAAAAGGTTTAAATATTTATGAAAACGCTTTAGCAGATGCAGTTGTTGCTACAGGACTTGAAAGGGGTGGGGGCAGAGAAACTGCCCTTGTGTTAAGTTGTGATGGAATTATTACGATTGGCGGAGGTTCAGGTACCCTTACTGAAATCGCCATTGCCTACCAAGCAAACATACCAATAGTAGCAATTAGAAATACAGGTGGCTGGAGTGACAAATTAGCTGATCAATATTTAGATGAACGAAAAAGAATTCGAGTTACAGGAGAAGATACTGCTGAAGAAAGTGTCAAAAAAATTATTAAACAAATTAAAAATGACTAAGAAAAGCTTTATTATAAATAAAATCCATTCTGCATACCACTTCTTGGAAGAAGCTGGTTGTTGAAAGTTTTTATTTTCCACACCTAACCTCTTCCCAGAAGAGGTTTTTCTTTTGGTGGAGTAATAAATATTTCTTTAACAACTAAAAACAATATAATGAAAAAGAAACCGTACGTCGTCTCAGCAGATATCTATCTGCTACTTACTAAATGGGCAAAACAGAAAAACTTTGTCCTTCCTAAAGAAGAATTCATTCAACAATTCAGAAAAGAGTTCTGTGATTGTATGCTTAAAATATTTCCTTGCTTTGAATTTATTTCAGAAAAAGAAATTTTAGACCACCTGCAAACTACTACAGCATCGAGCGGTCTCCCCTGCGTGTCCCTTGATCCAGTCTATTTGTATTGTAATTATTCACTTGAGCTTACAAGAAAAGTGGACTTGGGAGGCTTCGACCAGGGGCTTCATAGTCGTTTCGGCAACACTTCTTTGCTTACGCAATTAAGTTGCTTAAAAGCTAATGGAATTAAGGAAGTATGTCTTGTAGACGATGTGATCTTTTCAGGAGATCTTATGGAAAGAATCATAGAATTGCTTGCCAATGTCGGAATTAGTGTCCCTGTTGTTTGCGCTGGTATAGGAATACAAGATGGAGTTAGTCGTGTACTTAGCCCGAAAACAAAAGTCGAATGCGCAAAAATTTATATTGAAGTCATTGACGAAGTATGTGAAAGGGATTTTTATCCCGGTGTCCCTTTTTCTGGTCGTTCACTTATAGGTGAGAGCAACATCGGTCTGCCTTATATTATTCCATTCGGTAAACCAAGGAAATGGGCTTCTATTCCGACGTATTTTCACAAGGAATTTTCAAAATTTTGTATAGATCAAGCTATAATCCTGTTTGAGGAAATACAAAGAATTTCTAATAAAGAAGTTTGTTGTTCTGATATCGAACGAAAGGTTCCTCAACAGCCAATAAAAGGAAGCTATATTGAATTTTTGAAACGAATTGTCGTTTGATTATATTCCAGAGTCTGCATGTTATTAAAACTTGTAGGCTCTTTTTATTTTAAACTTTACTTAGATAAAGTCGAGAAATTGGGGAACAAAACTGGTATACTATTTTCGTGATCCCCTCTTATTTCCTCTGGCTGGCGCCACTCATTTCCCTCACCGGCGGTGCATTCTATATTCGTAGCACACTCAAAGGTACTACCAAGCCCAATCGCGTCTCCTGGATACTTTTCGCTCTGATACCGATCATTGCGGGTAGCGCAGCACTTGCAGAAGGCGTGTGGTTAGCAGCCATGCCGACATTTGCAGCCGGTATTTCACCAGTGCTCGTCGTCATAGCTTCGTTTTGGAATAAAAATGCCTATTGGAAGATCACTAAGCTCGATATAGCCTGTGGTGCTCTATCGATCTTGGCGATCATCATGTGGCTTGGTACTAAGAATCCGCTCGTCGCTATAGCTTTTGCAATTGGCGCTGATGCGCTCGCGGCATTGCCAACAATTATAAAATCCTGGAAACATCCGGAAACAGAAAATTTTCTTGGTTATACGCCGGCTATCATCAACGTCATCATTGCTTTCCTCGTCATTGGCCCGACACACCTGACCTTTGCCAACTTTGGTTTCAGTATGTACCTTCTTGTTACGTGCGTCATGTTGGTAACAATTATTCTCGGAAGAAAACCTCGCCTGACATAGCTTTAAAAGAAAAAGCCCGCATAAGCGGGCTTTTTCAATACCAGAGTGAGTTACTCAGCTGGAGCGTCGGTCGCTGGTGTTGTTTCCTCTGTTGTTGGTTCTGTTGTTTCGTCTGACATAGTATTTTCTCGTTTAATGGATAAGGTGCTTACTCTAACACAGATATAGCAAACCTCAAAGGGGTGAGGGCTTTACTTACTCAGCTTAATTCCAAGCTCTTTTAGCTGTTTTTCAGACACTTCGGCCGGAGAATGCATCATAAGATCCTTGCCTTCACCGGTTTTTGGAAATGCAATCACTTCGCGAATGTTGGGTTCATTCTGTAAAATCATGACGATGCGATCTATCCCGGGAGCAAAGCCGCCATGCGGTGGTGCGCCAAACGTAAAGGCTTCAAGCATGTGACCAAATTTCTTCTGCTGTTCTTCTTCGCTGATTTCCAAAAGATCAAAAACTCGTTTTTGCATAGCTCGCTCATGAATACGAATTGATCCGGAGGAGAGTTCGTAGCCGTTGAGTACTAGATCGTAGGCATTGGCGCGAATTGAAAACATGTCTTCCCCTTTCATAAATTTCTCTTGATCTTCAGGCTTGATTGAGCAAAATGGATGATGCACTGCCTGGAGCTCGCCGTCATCAGTGCGCTCAAACATTGGAAAGTCAAGCACCCAACAAAAAGCTAGCTCGTTTGGATCATTTTTATCGACGCGCATATCTGGCTTATCAGAACCATATTTTTCCATTGACTCGGCATAGGTCAAGCGTGGGAACGGTAGTGTCGTAATCTTTTTTTCTGGATAGAGAGTTTCTACCAATTTTATAAACATGGCTTCAGTATATTCAAGCACTTCCTCTTGGGTGACAAAAGACATTTCAAAGTCGAGCTGAGTAAATTCTGGCTGACGATCGCCTCTGGTGTCTTCGTCACGCATACAACGAGCAATTTGAAAATACTTTTCAAATCCTGCTACCATTGAAAGCTGTTTGAATTGCTGTGGAGATTGCGGAAGTGCATAAAAAGTACCTTGCCAAAGTCGTGAAGGCACAATGTATTCACGCGAGCCTTCCGGTGTGCCCTTCATAAGCATCGGAGTCTCGATTTCAATGAAATCATTGTCATGCATATACTTCCGGAAAAAAGTAATGATTTTATCGCGCATGCGAATATTTTTCTGCATACGCTCACTACGCAAATCGAGATACTTGTATTTCATTCGCAAATCTTCGTTGATATTTTTTGTGTCCCCATTGAGTTCAAATGGCGGCGTTTCTGCTTGGTTCAACACTTCGATCTTGGTGATCTCAAGTTCGATATCGCCATTCATTGCTCCTAGCTTCACATTTTTCTCAGGGCGCTTGTTCACTATGCCCTCAATTTTAAGCACCCATTCATTGCGAACAGTTTTGGCGACTTCAATAGCCTCAGTGTGTGTCGGAAGGACGATACACTGGATTTTGCCACTCATGTCTCGGACATCCATAAAGACCATTTTCCCTTGGTCTCGACGAATATCTACCCAGCCAGCAATAGTGACTTCACTACCGACCGAACTCCCCAAATCTTTTATGTATGTTCTGTTTTTCATATAATTTTCGCCAGAGAAACAAAAATCGCCTCTCTGAACTTACATTAGTTTGTAAATTCATAGGGGCGATTCTTGCGCTTGTGGTGAGCGCAGTCGAACCACGGTGCCACCCTACTTCGCCACGCTGGAACTCGAAGAGTGGAAGCGGGCTTCTCTTTGTATTTTTCTAATTTCGCCTCCCCTGTTGTCAGCAGGATCATTGGTTCGTATATAGTAACATCTGTGTCAAAAAAGTAAAACCGACAGAGGACTCTCGTCATATCGGTTTTGTTTTACCAAGTTGAAGGACACCAACCCAAAACAATAATCCCATCTTCTTTGCAATCCAATATTAACTCACACCATGAAAGAAGACCGAAACCCTCCTGCACCCAGGCTTTGTTACATTTGCAATTTCCATTCTTAAATTTATATCTACAAAATTTAGATGGCGGGCCACTGTTTTGTTGAGGTAAATGGTGGTCACTATCAGAACCGTTAGTACCTGTCTGAGAATCGTGCATAACACTTTTGGTTTTAGAGGGTTAAATTTAATCTTTTCATTTCTTTCTCAATTGCACTTTTTCCAAAATCGCGATTAAGACTTCGAGCAATCTTATTGTAGGTCTCCTCGTCATACCTGTCTTTCCGAAGAAGATATGGTATGTCGTTTGGAATAATTCTTCGTACAAAGAATAGTGGGAATGGTGGACGTGAAGGAAAAAATACCGGACATCTCACGGATGGGACTTGACTATGAGGATGTAGTTCAGATAGCAGTATGCCACGCTCAACGAATCTGGGCTGCAAATCCTTTTGCACTTTGCTGATAAAAGTATTGCAATCCTCCGCTGATTGTGGTCCAAAAACCATGACAAGCAAACAAGCAAGTTTCTGTTTTGAAGGTTCCCAAACATCAATAAAGTGTCTGAGATGATCTTCCAACAATGAATCCTTAATCTTGACTATTGCGTTTCTGTCACTTACATCAATAATTTCATTTGTAAAACATACAGTCTCATGCTCCAAGACTTTTGAAGTAAAAGGACAAACAGTTCCAAAGTATCCTGCATCACTTAAAATTGAATGCGGTTTACTTAAAAAACTTTCAAGATACTCCAATGTACCTCTAAGTAGCGGGCAATTGGATGAGCGAGCTGATTGTAAATCAATGTAATTATTCATTTTTTTTGCCTTCTCAGGACTTGGTTTAGATTATGAAATTATTAACGAACAAAAATCCGGCATCTCGTGTGCCGGTTAGGATACGCCCATGGAGTCAATAATAAGTTATCAGTTACGAGTTAGAAGTTGAATACTGTATTGAAATAGGCACATAAAACCAGCACAGGTAATTGTGTCGATTCGCCAGCTATTCCCTTTCCGTGTATTTATTTCCATATCCCAAGTGTATCAGTGTACTAGTACACAGTCAAGAGACAGCACCTACCGCCTGTGGAAAACTACTAGCCCTATTCTGGGTTAGATGGAGGAAAAGTCTTTGTATTAAAATCACGACTTTCCTTTATTCCCTTTTAGAATAAGGTTGAAGCCGCCTTTGGGATTTCTAAGTTCCCTACTCCCACGGGCGACCGTGCCAATACCAATTTTGAGCTTATCAGCGATTTCTCGATGTGACTCGCCTCTGCTTAAAAGTTTTACGATTTGCCAACGAATAGCGAGCTCGTCGTATTCTCCAGGAGTATAAAAATCAATCAAGGCTTCTTGGAAAAGTTCGGGTGATTTTGCCGTATCGCGTAACACACGCGTAAATTCTTCCTTGTATTTTTTTAAAGTTTCTCGCGGCAGGCGTTTCATATTAATGCAAACTCTCTCCTAATTTTTCGCAGGGATACGAAATAATGACAACAATCACAAAGAGTAAGTAATACAGAGGGGTGGCAGCGTAAAAAGAGATCGAATCATTCATTTTCCACTTAAAGTAGTGCTTTTGAAACCATAAGAAGAAAAGGTTGAGCGGATAGTAAATAATACCGAGAAGCGTAGCGACTATGAATTTAAGAAGTTGAACAATAAGTTCCATAGATTAATACAATTTAACCCCGATTCGATCACGCACTATTTGCATCTTTGCCTCGGCGCGAATCCGTGCGTTCTCGCCGCCCGATTTTAATATTTTGAGAATATTTTCAGGGTCTTCCGCGAGCGCCTTTCGTTTTTCACGAAGCGGCGTAATAAAAGTATCAATGTCTTCAATGAGACCTTCTTTTAAAATTTTGTACTTCCCTTTATTGCTCTCGTAAAAATCCGCGAGCTTCTCTTTGGATACAAAAAGTTTATGGATCGCATACACATTTTCCGGAATATCAGCTCCGGAATCAGTCACTATGCTCATCACAGCTTTTTGTATTTCATCTCGCGTGGCAAATAATGGAATTGTATTACCATAGCTTTTGCTCATTTTCCGTCCATCGAGTCCAGGCACAATACCAACATCAGGCAAAATGAGGGCTTCTGGCATGCTAAACGTTTCCCCAAAAATTCGGTTAAATTTTTCAGCTGTGTCACGTGCGTATTCTACGTGTTGTTTCTGGTCGGCACCGACTGGCACTACGTGCGGATCGTAGAGCAAAATATCAGCGGCCATAAGCATTGGGTAATCAAATAATCCTACATTGACTTCCTTGGCTTTCTGATTGGCATCCTTGTATGCGACTGCTCGTTCAAGATATGGCACAGTCGTTATGCAGTTGAAAATCCACGCAAGTTCCGGGTGAGCTGACACGTCAGATTGCTTAAAAAGTGTTACTTTTTTTGGATCAAGTCCGACTGCTAAGTAATCAAGAGCTATATTTAAAATATTCTCTTTAAGCGTAGGGCCGTTTTGAAGTGTCGTAAGAGCATGAAGGTCTACGATAATAACAAAGCTTTCATGCGAGTCCTGAAGGTCTACATATTGCTTCAAGGCGCCAAAATAGTTGCCAATATGGAGCTTGCCGGAAGGCTGAATCCCTGAAACTAAAGTCTTTTTTCCTGTCATGACCCTAAGCATATCAAAAAAACAGCAAAAAAACGATAGTATGCCGAGGTAAAAGTTTATACACACACAAACCACAGCTTTGATCACACTCGAAGCTTGGCTCGCCTACTGCGTATGTTAGAATGCCACTATGCCAAAAACATCTCTTCGCATTCCTCCACAAAGTATAGATTCAGAACGAGCCATTTTGGGCTCTATTATGCTGCGTCCGGGGGCACTTGGAGAAATTATCGATCTCATCTCCCCGGTCACTTTTTATAGCCAAAAACATAGCCTGATCTATGAGACCATGCTTGACTTGTCGCTTAAAAATGAGCCTATTGATCTGGTATCGCTCACTCATCTTTTAAAAGAAAAGAAACTTCTAGAAAACATTGGCGGGAGTACATACATTACAGAATTAGTAAATACAGTACCGTCTTCTACAAACATTAAACACTACGCTGAGATCGTCTACAAAAAATTTGTACTTAGAAGTTTGATCGATGCTGGTGAATTTATTTCCGAACTAGCCTTCAATGAAGGTACTGAAGCGATTGATGAAGTTCTCGATTCTGCCGAGAAAAAAGTTTTTGCCGTGACTGACAGTCCAAAGGGCCAGCAGTTTATAAGCATCAAAGAAACTTTGACGACCGCATGGGAGCGTCTTGAGCGTCTTCATAACACTAAAGACGAGCTTCGCGGTATTCCGACTGGCTTTGCCAGCCTCGACAATCTTTTAGCAGGTTTTCAAAAATCTGATCTTATCATTTTGGCGGCTCGACCTTCGATGGGTAAAACAACGCTGGCACTCGACATCGCCCGCTTGGTCGCTACGAAACACAATGTACCGGTAGGCATCTTCTCTCTTGAAATGTCGTCTCAGCAGCTTGTAGATCGCATGCTTGCTGCTGATTCAAAAGTAAATGCCTGGAATCTTCGTACTGGTCGTCTTTCGGGAGATTCAGATTTTTCTAAGATTCGGGACTCGCTCGATAAACTTTCCAAGGCACCGATTTACATTGATGATCAATCTTCAAGTTCGATCCTCCGAATGCGTTCTGTGTCGCGTCGCTTGAAAGCCGAACACGGGCTTGGGCTTATTATTGTCGACTACCTCCAACTTATGACAACATCGAAAAATTACGACTCAATGGTCAATCAAGTGACAGAAATTTCACGCTCCTTGAAGTCACTTGCTCGCGAGCTCGACGTGCCTGTACTTGCACTCTCTCAGCTTTCTCGTGCAGTTGAAGCTCGTGGTGGCAAACCACGTCTTTCTGACCTGCGTGATTCAGGATCAATCGAACAGGATGCCGACGTCGTCATGTTTATTCACCGTGAAGATAAGTACAATGAAAATTCTGACAAACCAAACATTGCCGAGATATTGATTGAAAAACATCGTAATGGTCCGACAGGTAAGGTCGAACTCTTCTTCGATGAGCGGACAACAAGTTTCCTTGATCTTGAAAAATCAAATCTGACTGATTTTGCTGCCGCGTACAAAGACGAACCTGCTACTGAAGAGTTTTAATCATGAACAATGCTATTGAAAAACTTGCGAAACTTTTTGCGCGTTTCCCCGGCATTGGCGATAGGCAGAGTAAACGTTTTGTATATTTTTTGCTTCATCAAAACTCAGACTATCTCGAAGATATCAAACGAGCAATTGGTGAACTTAAAAAACTTGTGCGCCAGTGCGAATCGTGCTTTGTGTATTTTGAATCTGACGGCCAAAAGTTGTGTGAAGTCTGCCGTGATCCAAAAACAAACTTAGAATCGATTTTAGTTGTAGAAAAAGATAGTGATTATGAAAGTATTCGCCGGAGCCGGACATATAAAGGTAGGTATTTTGTGCTTGGTGGACTTGTGCCGATAGTAGAAAAAGAAGTAGAGAAAGTTATCCGTCTCCGCGAACTTAAGCGTACAGTTGAAGAGCGATCCGGAGAAGGACTCAAAGAGGTAATCCTAGCCTTGTCCATTACTCCCCAAGGTGAGCATAGCGATGGCTATCTGCGACAAGCGCTTCGAGACATAGCCGAGAAAAATAATATAAAAATATCAAGCTTTGGCCGCGGCCTCTCCACAGGTACCGAAATCGAATACTCTGACAACGAAACCCTTCGAAACGCCCTCGAAAATAGGCAATAAAATTTCCCTACTACCTATGCGATAGCAGGGAAATTGCTTGGCTTTCTCATTCTTTTTCTAAAACTGGGACACTGCTTATTAATTGATTACTCCATCTCATGTTCTTATATACCTCCTCCATAATTTTACATTTGCGTTTTTTTGCTTGTAAAATTAAATCGTTTAAAAAAATATTGAGAACAGTTCCAGTTCCAGAAGTAGTTGCTGCATTTTTTAGTTTGACAGCAATATATATTTCTGTTATTGGATAGCGAGTAAGCCACATCTCCGATGCCGCATTGTGTGAAGTTATCTTGGCAATCATAGGATCCTTAAATAATTTTAACAATAATGTAAAATCATTATCAGCCTTCGTAAGTAAATCCAAAAAAATGTCCTCATAACTTTCATCGTTGGCCATAATAAATTTTTCTTTACCAGAAAATGATTTCCAGATCGAATACAACATGTTAAACTTTTCTTCTTTGGAAAAAGAAGATTCATCAAGTCGTTTCTTGTAGAAAGGAAAAATGATTGCGGCAGCTTTTCGATACCTTGATGAGTGTTTTTCAACTAATATAGAATGTAGCTGGGTAACATTTAAATGAAAAGCTTCCATTGCTAAGCAACGTTTTGCTGACTTTCGACCAATGCAAAAGAAAGAACAGCACCTTTCAATCAATTTGTCGATCTTTGCTTTGGGTCCCAAGTTGTTATTCTTACGGGCCTGCTGGGGTTCATCTTTATGGAACATACGGGATGTGGTTTTTAAGCGTTCGGTCGCATACTACTGCAAAAATGCCTTGTCGTCAAGGCAAGTAAAAACCCACTTTCTTGAGTGGGTTTTTACTTGATTGCTGAGATTTTGATTTTTGTGAAAGGCTGTCGATGGCCGTTTTTCTTCAAATACCGGCTCTTTTGCTTATATTTCATGACGATAACCTTTTTGGCTCGTCCTTGGGATTGGAAAATTCCTTCTACGCTGGCTCCGTCAATATATGGCATGCCAATAGTCGTATCTTTGCCGTTGTCTACCAAAAGCACTTTATCGAAGACTACTTTGTCCCCTGCTTTAAAGGCACCTGAAAGCTTCTCGACATTGAGAACGTCTCCCACGGCTACTTTATATTGTTTTCCTCCTGTTTGAATAACAGCAAATTCCTCTGTCATATAGGTGCGATTCTACCTGAAAGCCTTAGAAATTGCAAGCAGGCTTTAAAAATAAGCTTTACTGGGGTATACTCCAGAGAGCAATGAAAGACGATACGGTGCTTAAAAAAATAGTCGAAGCCCCTTCGATCATTATCGAAAAAACCGAGGAGAAAGTGGCAGAGACAACAAGCAAACTCACTAAGAAAAGTGGTATAAGAACTCTCCAGCAGTTTTGGAAAAGTCTAGGCCCCGGCCTTGTAAGCGGAGCAGCAGATGATGATCCTTCGGGCATAGCAACGTATTCACAAACTGGTGCTAAATACGGCTTCGGCCTTTTATGGCTCTCAGTATTCACTTTTCCTATGATGTCAGTGGTACAGGAAACGTGCGCACGTATAGCACTTGTTTCAGGTCGTGGATTGGCAGCCAACATGAAGCGCGTATACGGAAAAAAAGTGCTTTTTTTTGCCACAGCGCTACTTTTCATTGCCAACACTTTCAATATCGGCGCTGACTTAGGTGCTATGGCCAAAAGCGTAGAGCTCGTTTTCCCAAAAGCAAATTTCTGGCTTGTCATTATTTTTTTCGGTATTGGCGGACTGTTACTTGAAATATTCATTAGCTACAAAAATTATGCCAAATATCTGAAATGGATAACAATAGTGCTGTTTTCATACATAGTTACCCTTATTATTATTCAGGTCCCTTTTGGAACACTTATTTCAAATCTTTTTTCAGTATCTATTACGGGTGGCATGGAGGAAGTTACGATGATTGTTGCAATATTAGGAACGACGATTTCCCCATATCTGTTTTTTTGGCAAAGTGGACAGGAGGTGGAGGAAGAAATAGCAGAGGGTAAAGTAACCATCAAAGAACGTGTAGGTGTAAGCGCAAGTGAGCTCAAGCGTATGAGAGTCGACGTGTGGACGGGAATGTTTTTTTCAAATTTTGTTATGTTTTCCATCATCGCTGTATGCGCTACGACACTTTTTGCAAATGGCATCCACGACATTGGTTCAGCTGAGGAAGCTGCGTTAGCTCTTAAGCCATTTGCAGGAAATGCTGCCTACGTTCTCTTCGCGCTTGGTGTTATTGGCACTGGGTTACTCGCTATCCCCGTCCTCGCTGGCTCTACCGCATACGCAATCGCAGAAACGTTTGGCTGGAAAGAAGGACTAAATAAAAAACTGCCTCAAGCAAGAGCATTTTATGGGGTCATTATTATTTCTATCGTTGCCGGAATTGCCCTCAACGCATTTGGCGTAAATCCGATAAAAGGCTTGGTGTACGCTGCTATTTTAAATGGAATCGTCGCGCCTGTTATACTTTTTTTTATCATGAGACTTGGGAGTAATAAAAAAATAATGGGCACAGCAAGAAGCAAACCTCTTACCGTTATCGTCGGTTGGGCGACAACTTTCGTTATGGCTTCCGGCGCACTGTACGTTATTATTTCTTATTTTTTATCTTAACGGTATACTAGACACATCATGCTTTCAAAATATTCATACAAAAAACTTACGTGGATAGATCTCGAGTGCCCGACCAAAGACGAGGTTGCGCTCCTCGCTGAAACATATGACGTGCATCCTTTGGTCGCTGAAGAGCTTACCCGCCAGACTGAGCGAGCAAAAGTCGACATGTACCACAATAGTCTCTACTTGGTCCTTCACTTCCCAGTGGTACAACATGTCGACAAGACAGTTAAGATAGTTGAGATTGATTTTGTTATCGGCCAAAATTTTCTTATTACAACTCACTTTGATGCTATAGATCCACTGCATGAATTTGCAAAGCTTTTTGAAGTGCATTCTATACTTGATCGCAGTGCCGACCTCACTCACGCAGGATTTCTTTTCTTTTACGTTATAAAAGAGCTGTATAAGCATTGTCTCCTGGAGCTTGAACGCATTGAGGAAGAGCTACAGAGTATTGAGAAATTTATTTTCAATGGAAACGAGAGAGGGATGGTGGTAGAGCTTTTGAAACTCAACCGCAGTCTGATTGATTTTCGTGAAGCTATACGGTTTCATGGCGAGACGTTGAGGTCATTTGAAATCGCTGGGAAAAAATTTTATGGCGATGACTTTACCTATTACCTATCTGCGATCTCCGGCGAATTTCAGCGCGTAGAAAATATATTCCACGACCATAAGCAAGTATTGAACGACTTGCGGAAAACCAACGACGCCTTACTTGCCCACCGAACCAACGAAACCATGAAGCTCCTCACTATTTTATCGTTTATCACCTTCCCGCTTTCGCTTGTCGCTGCGTTACTCGCTATGATTACCCATGTGCCTATCATAGAAACACAAGATGGGTACCTTAAAGTCATTGGGGGGATGATTCTACTTGCTATTATTATGATTCTGTATTTTCGGAAACGCCGATGGCTCTAAAACTCTACAATACTCTTTCTCGATCAGAGGAACTTTTCATTCCGATAAAAAATGATTCCGTAAGTCTCTACACGTGCGGACCAACAGTCTACAACTACCCCCACATTGGCAACTACCGTGCATATATTTTTGGCGATACGCTCAAGCGTGTACTCACCTACGCAGGCTACGATGTTGATCACATTATGAATCTCACTGATATTGATGATAAAACCATCCGAGATTCACAAAAAGCTGGTAAATCACTCAAAGAGTTTACAGAGTACTTTACGGAGGAGTTCTACAAGGATCGTGATGCACTCAATATCGTTCCCGCAAAAACCTATACCAAAGCTACGGAGTATATACCAGAAATGGTAGCGATGATCGAAATATTGCTAAAAAAAGGTGTTGCCTATAAAGGTGATGATGGCAGTGTGTATTTTTCAATTGCTAAAGATCCTGATTACGGCAAGCTCACTCATATTAAAAAAGAAGAACTTTCACAAAATGCCAGCGGGCGTTTGCGCCAAGATGAGTATGACAAGGATAACGTGCAGGATTTTGCTCTTTGGAAGGCATGGGATAGTACTGATGGTGATGTATTTTGGGAGACAACTTTAGGTAAGGGTAGGCCAGGCTGGCATATTGAGTGCTCTGCCATGAGCATTGCTACGCTTGGAGAGACTATTGATATCCACACTGGTGGCCTTGATAATATGTTTCCGCATCATGAAAATGAAATCGCCCAGTCAGAAAGTACAACCGGCAAAACATTTGTAAAATACTGGATGCATAATGCCTGGCTCTTGGTTGACGGTAAAAAAATGGCAAAGTCACTTGGCAATTTTTATACGCTTCGTGACCTGACCGAAAAAGGATTCGACCCCCTTTCTTATCGCTATCTTACTCTTATCACCCACTATCGTACTCCTCTCAACTTTACTTTTGACGCTCTCCAGGCTGCCGAAAATGCATTACATAAGCTATACCAAACATATGAAGAACTACCAGAGAAACAAGGTACTGTTGTCTCGGGGTACCAAGAAAAATTCAAAGCGGGTATAGAAAATGATCTTGGCACCCCAACAGCGCTCGCAGTAGTATGGGAACTTGTAAAAGACAACGCCATTGCGCCAGAAGATAAACGTACGACACTTCTTGATTTTGATCGCGTCCTAGGCTTTGGCCTTACAGATCGCAAAAAAGAAATAATACCGGAGCAAGTGCAAAAACTTGCTGACGAGCGAGAAATGGCACGCCAAGAAAAAAATTGGGCACGTGCTGACGAGCTTCGTAAAGAAATTGAAGACAATGGATACACGGTAAAGGATTCTGAGATCGGGCCGAAAATTTCTAAACTTTAAATTCAAACCAAAAAATAAAGAACTGCATGTAAATAATATATGCAGTTCTTGTTATGACAAAAATAATTGAGATATAGTTTGGCCGACATAAAACAAAATTTCTTTTAAAAGTACTCCGGTAACAAAAATATAAGTTACCGTTAGAATTATTCCTAAAGAAAAATTCCTAACATCTTTTCTCTGACTTAAACCATTATATCTGTGGAACCCCGTACGAAAATAAATAGTTCCCAAAAATGGGTTAACCGTCAAAATATAAAAGAAAACAAAATTTGCACCAAATTTTTTGGAAAAATTTACAATTAATTCTGCAATTTTTCCTTTTGGCTCAATCTCCCCTTCCTTAGCAGCTTTGAGTCGCTCAATAAAGAAAATGTCTACTTTATACCAATCGTATAAAAATAAACAACTTCCAAAAAATATGATCGACGAAAGTGTGATAAGGGCAGCCGCGCAGACGGGCTCGTACATGTAAATAATGCGCATACAAAGCCCTCGGGCAAAAGATAGATTTAGGAGCCAATTTATAAAAAAACCAGCTGCAAATGTACTGATTGATCTTTCGGGCAACTTTGGCATCCGAACCATACTGTATGGATTTGAAAGTATATGTTGTGTGTGCCCACAACACGGAAGCTTACCGTTCTCCACGGTAAAAGAATTCGAGGCAAGTATGGCATGAGTGCCGACTTTCCGCAATATAAAATACCGAGCACTATGCTCAGTATTTTATATTTCAAAAAATATTTTCTAGATCCCTTCTTCCTTGAGCTTTTCTACCAGTTCATGAGACTTACGCGAAAGTTTAGTCGGTATTTTGATATGGAGTTTGATAAGAAGATCACCTCGTTTAGTGCGTGGATTTGGCACACCTTTTTCTCGCACGCGTAATATTTCGTTTGGTGATACACCCTCTGGAATCTTTACTGAGATTGACCCGTCGAGTGTTTGAATCTCATGAGTAGCGCCCAAAAGAGCTTCAGTCAATTTAATATTGAGATCCATGACCAGATTGTGGCCTTCACGCTTAAAGACGGGATGGGTAGTAACATTCACTTTAATATACAAATCTCCGGTCGTACCTTTTGCTACAGCTTCTCCCATACCAGAGAGTCGGATCATTTCACCATCATTCATACCAGCAGGAATCTTAATTTCTACTTCCTGTTGACGTCTCAAGACGCCCAAGCCTTTACAAGTATCACACTTTTCTTTTGGCACTTCACCTACGCCACCGCAGTTATCACAAATTTTATTGGTGCTAAAGGTACCCAAAAATGAACGCTTAGTTTCATGGACTTGGCCTTTGCCGTTGCACTGTTTGCAGGTTTCCATTTTTGTGTGAGGCTTTGCACCATTTCCACTACACGTCTCACAGGTAGAGGTTTTGGTAAGGAGCACTTTTCTCACAACGCCAAAAATTGCTTCCGAAAAAGAAATTGTGATCTCAGTGGAAATATCACGGCCACGGCGTGCTTGCGGCCGCATGCCGCCGCCAGCAAAAAACTCAGAGAAAATATCTCCAATATCACCCATATCAAATCCCTGGCCATTTTGAAATCCTGAAAAATCAAAACCGTAAGCGTTTGGATCAAAGCCAGCTCCTCCAACTGGGCCATTTGCATACCCGCTACCGAACTGGTCGTATTTAGCCCTTTTTTGGTCATCGTAGAGGGTCTGATAGGCTTCGTTGACCTCCTTAAATTTCTTATCGTCGCCAGCATTTTTATCGGGATGGAACTTATGAGCCAGCTTATGAAAAGCCTTTTTTATTTCGTCTTTTGAGGCGCTTTTTTCCACGCCAAGTATTTCATAGTAGTCTTTGTTCGCCATAGTAAGGTTAGTATAGCAAAAAATTTTTGATTTACAAAATGATTATTTTAAGGTATGGTGAAAGAAAACGACTGTTATGAAAAACGATAATGATTCATTTAAAAAAATTTATATTTTCCCCAGCACAGAAACAAATGGATACTTAGCAAATTTGGAAAGTACAGTAGGTTTTGGGGCAACGTTTCATCCTGCAATGAAATGTTCTAACGGTATATTCCCGGTTTGGTATGTAAACGACGAAACACTTGCTCGGTTACTGCAAATGGAAGAAAAAGAGAAGATTTATTTTACTGTCTTCAAGCAGGATCACCCTGATCAAGAGCCCTATCCATATAATGTAAAAATACCGACGGCAAAAAACAAGAAAGATTCTTTGTATCTCCATTCAATATCAGATGATCCTTTAGCGAATCTTAGAATTATCTATAAAACGGTAAATCGATGGAACAAATTAAAGCCAGCTGTTAATTATTGGTTTGACTACTTAGCAATGGCGGAACTTTGGATGTCAAAAGACGAAAAACTTAGGACAAAAGGACTTTCTGCCCTGATTCACAGAATCACACACGGTAACTATCACGAAATTGTTGTTGATGGGGAAATAATTAGCGAAACAATGGGGACACTGATTATTATGGCTCTCAAAGTAGGGGTGAAAGTGAGGCCTTTTCAGAATAATGCAGTCATGAGAAAAAAATTACCAATCTATATTGGAACTATTGCAACTAAATAAGCTTCAATAGATAAAGAAAGGATTTCTTGCAAATGACCTCGACAATCGGGGTCATTTTATTTTATAAAACTAAGAGGCCATTCGATCTTTAGCGATCTTAATTTCCGCGGGAAGTTCAATAGTTTTATAATATGCCACCCAATAGGCGTCTTTGGCATCTTTAGATTTTTTTTCTTTTAGGCTATCAGTAAATTTTAATAAAATTTCATACTTCTTAAGAGCTTCCGATAATTTTACAGGATCATTTTTATCTATTTCTAAAAGTCGTGCTTCTTTTTCAAGCGCTCTTAATTTTTCAAGCTCGTCAGGAGAAACTTCACTTATGCGGCCTTGCTCTAAAACACCTGGTGGTAGCAAGATTTCTGTAGGAGTATTTTGTGTCGATTCCGGTTCATCTTCCTCATAGTCCCCGTCAGGGATATAACTTTCTGCTCTAAACATATACAAAATATATCATTCAATGATTAAAATCCCTATGTTAGTTTGTCTCCCCCAGGTATGGATACGGCAGACTCCAGATATAGCCATCAACCAAGCTTCTCTCTTTCGCCTCACTTTGTCTTTTTTTGACCGCGCTCATACTTGCTCCAAGATAGAGCGCATGAGTGCCAAAACGTGTTTTGATGGCATCAATCGCTTGAAGAAGTGGTTTATCGTTATCTTTTTTTAGCTGTATACCAAAAAGATCTTGCGGAGTCTTCTCGGCGCGACATAAATTATACAGTGTCACTCCAGTCGCTCGATACCGATTTTGAGGCGTAAATACTTCATCAAATTTTTTATCAATCTCCCGCAAGAGATCTGTTGGATTTTGAGTATGGGTCGCAAGCTCAATGTGTCGACCACTATAAGAAAATTCTGAATTTTTTAAGAAAAAACTAAAACCGCCGGCGCTTTGGCATTGATAGCGCAAGCGTTCACAGACGGTCTCGACATTTTTTGAAAGCTCTGAATATACCCGCTCACGTTCATTTGACGCAGGTGTGAATGTCCGTGTCGCTTGTAGTGACTTTTGAGGTTCACTTTTCCCACTCTCTACATCGTATATCCTTTTACCTTGAAGTTCCTGCCATACCTCCACAAGTGGTCGGGCAAAAAACCGAGCTAGTTTTGCTTCAGGCATTTGGATAAAATCATACGCAGTCACAATGCCGCTTTTGGTGAGCTTTGGGGCGCTGCGATAGCCAATGCCCCAAATATTTTTTACTGAAGTCGCTCGTAAAAATCGTTCTTGGTCTCCAGGAAAAATAACAGTAAGTCCATCTGGTTTTTGATATTTTGACGCTACTTTGGCGAGCACCTTGGTCGATGCCAGCCCAAAAGAAAATGTAATACCGAGTTCATTCTGTACTGTTTGTTTAATAGCATGCACCAATGGCTCCCAACCGCCAGCCTTTTTTGCATCGTCGCCCGAGAGAAGGAGGAAACATTCATCGATGCTATAGTGCTCCACCTGACTCGTAAACCGCCGCAAAACATGATACAGCTTATCGGAATACATTTCATAAAGTTCGAAATGCGAAGGTATGATTTTCACGTTTGGAAAATCTCGTTTGATTTTAAATATCGGCATACCACGAGTGACACCGATCATTTTGGCTTCGTAGGTCATCGCAACAGCAATACCGCGCTCTTTACCAACCACGACTGGACTGCCGCGAAGCTCGGGGTACGCTGCAAGTTCGCAGTAGGCAAAAAACCCATCACCGTCTACATGCAAAATCATTTCATCTACCATAATTTTTATTGCATAGATCAATATTTCCGAATGACTGCTTTGACGACAGCGGTCACCTTTAAATCTTCTTTTGGGAATAGCGGCTTATACTTTTTATTAGCAGCTTCCAAATAAAAGTAGCTCCCTTGTTTGCGCAAATATTTCATTGTCCATGCTCCATCAAGCTCAGCAATGACAATCTGTCCGACTCGAGCATTGGTCGTTCGTTCGACCAAGACCATGTCGCCTTCGCGGATGCCCGCATCGTACATTGAGTCACCTTTGACGCGAAGCATAAAAGTAGCTTCTTTGTTGGCGACCAAATAGTCATCAAGCGTGGTTGTGTCGAGTAAGTCTTCTTCAGCCGGAGTCGGAAAGCCAGCCTCTACTACCCCCAAAAGCCGCAAGCCGTTTGCTTTACCAGGCAAAAGACGCCCACTTCCGTCTTTAGTGAAAATCCCACGGACAATAAGCTTGTCTACGAGCTTGTAGGCGGCATTTTTAGACTTATAACCATACAATGTAGCTATTTCACTGTAAGAGGGCATGCGCTTTCGCTTGTGGTAAAACGAACTGATTTTCTCTTGACTATTGTTTTCCATCTCTACAGTATACGTGAACGATCGTTCACACGCAAAGAATAGTGGGGAAAAGAAAAATACTCCCTTAAGGAGTATTTTTACACAACAGGGATTTCGTAAAAGTTAGAACCCTGGCCACAAGGCCAAAAGAATGAGAAGCGCACCCACAAGAGCCATATTTTTATTGAAGCCGATCATCTCAGTTGCGCGCGCTGCTGGGTCTTTGATTTTCCAAAAAGCATGCATCATAAAAGACGTACCAAGCAAAAAGACAATAAGGAGAATAAGCGCGATTTTGACATAGAGGCCAAGAATAATTCCGAGACCACCGAGTGCGAGCATTATCCCCGTGCCCATAACAGCTGCTTCAGGGTATGGTACGCCTTTTGATTTTGAATATCCCGCAAGCGACTTTCCGTGAGCAAAGTGGCTGTAGGCGTTGTAGAGAAAGTATCCGCCAAAAATAATTCGTCCGATAAAAAATAAAATAGTCATTTTAGTGCGTAGAGATTATAGCTTGTAATAATTTTATTGTACCATATGTGACTTACCTATTGAGTATAACGATCGACCAGCCGATGTATGACTGATGCTGATTCGAATTTTTATTTTTGCGATCGTGTCGCAGCCTTACCAGCTACATATCCGGTGGTCCAACAGAGTTGGAGTGATTGTCCTCCGGTCGGACGATTGATATGGAGCAGGTCCCCGGTAATAAACAAATTTTTGATTAGTTTTGATTGCATCGTCCTTGTATCAATTTCGGTAAGTGTCACTCCCCCGTCCGCGACTACGGCACGGTCATATCCCATCAAATCCGTGATCGTAAGCGGTAGTGCTTTCAAAAGGTGTACGATCCGTTTTCGTTCTTCTTTGGTAATGCTATGAACTTTCTTGGTAAAATCCATATCCGACAAAAGCATAGCTATACCTTTAGTGGTGCCAGCAGGTACAATTTCTTTCAAAACGGTATGCAAAATCTTATTTTTATTGGAATCAAAAATCTTAATGATACGTGCTTCAAGCAGCGAAAAATCCGTATCAGGAAAAGCGTCAATGTGTGCTTCTACCGTGCCGTGCCGCAAAAGTTCCCCGACCGCTCCTGCGCTATTTAAAATAAGCGGACCCGAGAGGCCAAAGTGTGTAAAAAGGATTTTACCTTTTTTGGAAAACTGTTTCTTTCCGTCGAGGAAAAAAGTAATCTTCATGAAGGTAAGCGACACTCCAGCCAAAATTTTGATCCATGCATCTTCTACGGCAAGTGGAACGATTGTTGGTGTCGGATTCTTGACGGTATGGCCAAGCTCTCGAAGCCAGGCAAATCCGTCACCGGTTGAGCCCGTTTCCGGATGTGACATGCCGCCGGTGGCGAGAATATACGAGCGAGCGCTTAAAATACCATCTCTGGTTTCCACACCGAGAATATTCTTTTTATCGTGAAGTATTTTTTTGACCGTACTATTTACTTTCACCACTACTTTATTTTTCTGCAAATCCTTCTCTAATACTTTGTACACGTCGAGTGCTTTTTCTGTATGAGGGAACACTCGCTCGCGAGCTTGCACGACAAGCGGCAGTCCACGGGATTCAAAATAAGAAAATGTCTCTGTAACCCCAAATTGCGAAAAAGCAGAATAGAGAAAATCCTCCGCCGGTCCGAAATATTTGAGAAACGACCGCGTATTGTATTCAGCGTGCGTAATATTGCACCTGCCTCCACCCGTGATCTTAAGTTTTTCGCCTAGGGTTTTATTTTTTTCAAGCAAAAGCACTCGTCCGCCACCGTGCGCAGCAGTTGCTGCCGCCATCATGCCGGAGGCGCCGCCGCCGATCACAATACAATCATATATGTCGCTTGCTGTTTTCATTTATTTTTCCAGATCCAATATTTCATCGATCCGGATTTGTTTGACGAATTCAGGCACGTGAGAAACCAAAATCATCGCTCCTTGATAGCTGTCTAAGGCTTCCGCTATGACGGGCAAATGACGAAAGTTGATGTGGTTGGTCGGTTCATCCAAGATAAGTAGTCCTGGCCGCTCGAGTACCAGCCCTGCAAATGCCACAAGACCTTTCTGGCCTTCAGAAAGAGTACCGATTTTACTTCTCATGAGCTCACCGGTAATAAGAAACCCAGCAGCGATGGAACGGAGACTCTCTTCAATGACTTTGCCTCCTGCGGCTTTCATCGAGCCTGCCAAGGAATCAAATACAGTATCTTCAAAATTGAGTGTAGAAAAATCCTGTCGATAATAACCAACACGAATGCCGTCTGCAATTTTTGAACCCGAGGCAAATCCTTTGGCGATAGATTCGAGCAACGTGCTTTTCCCAATGCCGTTAGGACCTGCAAGCAGAAGGTGTTGTTTTTTCTTAAGCGATATATGAGCTTTTTTGACTGTTGGAATATGATTGTGAAGAACAGAAAAAGAGTTGATCCCTAAGATTTCGCCGACGATATCTTCCTGTACGGGAATAGTAAACGGCCGAATAACTTTGTCCTCTCTTCGCACATCTACTTTTTCTTCTTCAAGCTCAATTGCTTTCTCCCGCATCCGTTTTGCTACTAGACGCATTTGCCCGCCCTTAAATGCAAACTGGTTGGCTTTATCCTTTTTTGCCTGAATTTCTTTTGCCAGCTGAGCATTTTTCATATTTTCACGCTCCACGCGAGCAGTAATCTGCTTTATCACATCAAAATAGTTGCCAACATACTGTTCGATTTTTTTTGTATACACATCGAGATAGAGCACCCCTTCAGTAAATGAATTCAAAAAGTCAGCATCGTGAGAAATCACAATAAATGTCTTAGTATATTTTTTGAGGAAGTCAGTGAGGTGGGCAATGCCCGCTTTGTCGAGGTTATTCGTTGGCTCATCAAGCAAAAGCAAGTCAGGATTTTGAATAATAGCTGACGCCAAGAGAAGCCGGGCTTGCTGTCCGCCTGAAAATGTTTTGACGATCCGGTCATGAACCTTCGTATGACCTTTTAAGTTTACGATTTCCAAGACTTCATCAATACGTGGATCAATATCATATATCTTTTCTTTAAATGATGCTTGGAAAAATTCTCGTACCGTGAGATCCATGTGCTCACGGGGTATCACTTGCTTGGCAATAGCCACACTTGCCCTCTGGCTGGTATGAATTTGTCCGGCCTCTGGCTTTGACTGGCCGGTAATAAGAGAAAATATTGTACTTTTACCTGCACCGTTTTGTCCCATAAGCGTAATCTTTGATCCCCGGCGCACAGAAAAATCCACACTATCTAAAATAGGCTTGTTGTGTCCATGCTCAAACGATACGCCCTCAAAGCGCAAAATCACGTCCGTATTTGACATTGTGGCCATATAGTAGCACGTTTTTCCAGATTGGCTTAATTATCAATCATATGGCTTGTAAAAGCATTGACAAATAGTTCAAAAGTGCTATACTTCTAGTACAAATAGAAGTTGTCGCTCGAAAATAGTCGATTTTAGGAAACATCTCACTTTTTGTCTTAATCATCTAAACAAACACAATCTTATGACTGGAACAATCAAAAAACTCACTGACAAAGGTTTTGGCTTCATCACTGGAGAAGGTCTTGCGAAAGATTTATTCTTTCACTCAAACTCTCTCGTTGGTGTAGACTTCGCAGAACTCCGCGAAGGCGATGCTGTCTCTTTTGACACTGAAGAAACCCAAAAAGGTCCTGCCGCTGTAAACGTACAACGCGCATAACTTTTTCAAAAACACCCCGACTTCGGTCGGGGTGTTTTTGTTTGGGTCTATAGTACGTATTATGAATTCTTTTCTAAAAGCCGAGCAAACTTTTCTTGAACTTTGGCGACTTTCGGAGATACAACAATCTGGCAATAGCCTTTCTCTGGATTTTTGGCAAAATAGTTCTGATGGTATTCTTCGGCCGGATAAAAAGTCGGAAGTAGAGTAACTTCGGTCACGACAGTATCACCTTCTTTGGTAGATGTATCAACTTCGCGTATAAAATCAAGAGCAATTTTTTTCTGCTCTTCTGTCGTATAAAATATTACTGATCGATATTGCGTACCAGTATCATTACCTTGACGATTTGGCGTCGTCGGATCATGAGTAGCAAAAAATACCGTTAGTAAATCTTCTATCTTGATTTCTGCCGGATCGTATTCTATTTTTGTCACTTCCGCATGCCCTGTCGTACCCGAACACACTGATTCATAGGTTGGGTCAGGCACCGTCCCGCCAGTGTAGCCTGGCATCACACTTTTCACCCCGCGAAGCATTTTAAAGACTGCCTCTGTGCACCAGAAGCACCCGCCGCCAAGTACAATAGTTTCAATCTTATTCATAAGTATATAAAAGGATTAATTATAATTTTCTAATCTTAGGCCTACGTAGCAGCGATTACATCATGCTCGTTTTTAAAATTTTACCATGAAAACAAAAACTCCGGCATGACCGGAGTTTTTGTTTTGAATGATATTTTATTAGCAAACAAAATATCCGTTCATGTAACAGTTGCTTGTATTTGAGTACGGAGCACTCGATGGTCCATAGTAAGTATTTGGATTTGTGTATGTCGTAGGATTGTAATACGCCGCATTACTGTAGTAGGAATTGTAGGCGTTGCTTGGATAATATGGGTTAAACGAACTCGTTGTAGACGAGCAGTTATACGTACAGGTAGTTTGGTACGGAATGTATGGAGGAGTACTGTAGTATGGTTGAGTGCCGTAGCCACCATTGTTGATATAGTACGAATTTCCACCTGTGCTGTAGTACGGATTGCCCATGCCGTATGAAGTATTACCATACGGGTTATAATACGAACTACTTGAAGAATAATACGGACTTTGTGAATAGTACGGATACGAAGAGTAATACGGATCTGTATATCCTTGAGAACCGACCGAAAAACCAACATCGAAGCCGAAGCCTACTTGAGCGGAGGCGGTGCCTGCGCTAAAGAGGCAAACAATGGCTACAAATACTGCAATAAAGTGATATTTATTCATGTTTTATTTGTTTTCTTATAATTACTCGACTAATTGTTTCCATATTATACATTATACGAACAAATTTGTCTAGTGTGACGGGCTTGGTCGCAATTTACTGAGTTTGTCCTTCTGGTGGGGTTTCGCCTGTCTCCGCGTCTCGGATCGGACCTTGCTCGCCCGCTGGTGTCGTATCAGCGGCTGGTTGCGCTCCATCGCCTCCCGCTTTTTGCATGGCCTCGCCAATTTTTGACATTTCATTTGAAAGTTCTTCAGTCGCTTTTTTTATTGCTTCCATATCACTTCCTTCTTTGGCTGTTTTGAGTGCAGTGATTTTGGCATTGACTCCATCTTTTACTTCAGTTGGAATTTTAGCATCGTTATCTTTAAGAGCTTTTTCTGCTGTGAAGATGACCATATCAGCAGTATTTTTTGCGTCTATGACATCTTTTTTCTTTTTGTCTTCGTCAGCATGAATTTCGGCATCGCGCTGCATTTTTTCTATTTCTTCTTTAGAAAGTCCGCTTGAGGCTTCGATGCGAATGGATTGTTCCTTGCCAGACGCTTTATCTTTAGCTTTAACATTCAAAATACCGTTGGCATCCACATCGAATGTGACTTCGACTTGCGGCATGCCCCGTGGTGCTGGTGGAATACCGTCGAGAATAAATCGTCCCAAAGATTTGTTATCTCCTGCCATTGGTCGCTCGCCTTGGGTAATGTGAATCTCAACAGATGTTTGATTGTCAGCAGCAGTAGAAAATACCTGCGACTTCGATGATGGAATGGTCGTATTTTTCTCTACGAGCTTTGTTGCCACACCACCGAGGGTTTCAATACCAAGTGAAAGTGGAATGACATCAAGCAAGAGCACGTCGCGTACATCGCCCTTGAGCACGCCACCTTGCACCGCTGCACCAAGCGCTACGACTTCATCGGGATTGACTCCCATGTGTGGATCGCGACCGAAGAAGGCTTTCACGGCAGCTTGAAGCGCTGGCATACGAGTCTGTCCACCAACAAGAATTACTTCATTTATTTCCCCCACCTTAAACGGTGACGCTTCTACGGCACGCTTGGTGATAGTCATCGCGCGATCGATAAATTCACGACAGATTTCTTCGAGCTCAGCACGCTGCATAGTTCGTACGAGGTGAAGCGGGCCAGCGTCACTTGAAGTGATAAATGGAATATTGATTTCTGTTTGCACAGCAGTCGAAAGCTCGATCTTGGCTTTTTCGGCGGCATCATCGAGACGTTGACGAGCGAGCGGATCTTTGCGAAGATCAATACCATTTTCCTTTTGGAATCCGTCAGCGATCCAGTCCATGATCTTCTGGTCGATATCCTTACCGCCCAAATGACTGTCACCATCGGTTGACTTCACTTCGATGACATCGTCACCAACCTCAAGTACGGACACATCGAAGGTACCGCCACCGAAGTCAAAGACTGCGATTTTTTCATTTTTGTTTTTATTAAATCCATAGGCAAGAGCTGCTGCAGTCGGCTCGTTGATGATACGCATGACGTCAAGGCCAGCAATCTTACCAGCATCCTTAGTCGCTTGGCGTTGAGCATCGTTAAAATATGCAGGCACGGTGATGACCGCTTCAGTAATCTTCTCACCAATCTTCGCTTCTGCATCAGCTTTCAACTTCTGCAGTATCATCGCAGACATTTCTTCCGGACGCTTCCATTCATCACCAAACTTTACTTCAATGCCTCCGTTGTCGCTTTTGCGCACTTCAAACGGTACAGACTTAATATCTTTTTGCACATCAGCTTCGTCAAAGGTGTGGCCGATAAAACGCTTGATCTGATAGATGGTGTTTTTCGGATTGGTAACACTTTGACGCTTTGCTACGACTCCCACAAGACGCTCACCTGTTTTTGAAAGTGCAACGATCGATGGCGTGGTGCGCATGCCTTCTGCGTTTTCAATTATTTTTGGCACTCCGCCTTCAATGATGGCAACAGCGCTATTTGTTGTACCCAAATCGATTCCAATTATTTTTGACATATGTTTTCTTTGGCACGCCGAAGCTTTAGCGTAGGCGGCATAATTAATTATAATTTAATAAATTTAAATATTGACTATCATTTCGCGACCGCGAAATACTTGTATAATATTAATATACTTGATAACATATTGGTATGTCAAGTAAAAATGACTTTTCTAAGAGAATATTAAAGATTTTAGGTCAAAAAACGGCTGTTTCTGTGTCTGAACTTACAAAGAGCATAGTTCCCAAGGAAACGTCCCAAAAGCCCGTCTATGCCGTAAATAGAGCCTTAAAGAACCTTTCTGAAGCTGGGTTAGTCGAATCTTTGCCTTCCGGCCAAGGCCAATACGCTCGCCTGACCAAGTCTGGACGGGCCAGAGCCAACAACCTAAAACTTGAATCTAAAAACTCATTGGTGAACCCTGCCTGGGACGGCAAATGGCGCATTATTCTCCTTGATCTCCCTGAAAGCCGCAAGGCCGAGCGCGAATCGTTACGATACCTCCTTAAAAAAGCGGGCTTCGTCCTCCTCAAAAATTCTGCCTGGATCTCTCCCTACCCCTTCGAGCATCTTTTTGGAAATATCAAACAAGATTTAAATTTGACCAACGAAATGATGATCATTATTACAGACACACTCGATAAAACCACTGAAGATTTATTTCTAAAAAGTTTCCATGCATAAAAAAGATTTACCCCGCTGTGAGCTGAGTGTGTTTTTGACACGAGGATCTACGGCCGGGGCCTCGGCCTTTCAACTGAGATGATGATTGTAGTAACTGATTCTATCGACGAAGAAACTGAAAAAGTTTTTCTTGGATTATCCAGCATGCAAACAAAATAAAAAACTGGAAAATAAAATTATCCCGGTTCTTAATGATCTTTAACACTTTATTGTGGTTGTTCAACACTGTAATCTGTAGCGCTTTTACCAAGAACAAAAATCGAAGTACTTAAAGGTACATAATTACGACTCATTCTCACTTTAAAGGAGTAGAATTGTGGCGTAGCTCCTGTACATCTTAACTGCACAGCACCATTTAGTTCATATCCCTTTAAATCAAAAAACTGAGAAAATTTTAATACGTTTCCGCAATTGTCAGGAATATTAAATATAATCAGTTTCCAGGGTTTTTCCAGGTGCTGATTCCAGAATAAGTAAGGGGTTCCATCAACTGATACTACTAAAAATCGAGCTAGTTCGTACCTAAATGGCTTGCCACCTATTGGAATAGTTTTACCTAAAACGGGTGTATTGTTTTCATACAGAATCCCCACCCCACTATCTGTGTAATGAATAGACTTTTGTGCTGATAGTTTTAATGAAAAAAGAATGCTGAGTAACAGTAGTATGGTTTTCATGGTAGTTTTTTTGATACTCTACCATATTTATCTAAAATTCAATTACTTGTTTTCAAACACTTTCACACGTGCAGGTCGGATGATCCGGTCAGAGGTTTTGTAACCTTTTTGGACCACCTTGGCGATCATGCCGTCTTGTGACTTTTCTTCGGTTGGTACTGTATCGATAGCCTCATGGGTATTGGAATCCACTGGCTCCCCTTCAGCCGGTGCGATCTCAGTGACTCCATATTCTGCAAGCACTTTCAAAAGCTGAGCGTGAATGTATTCCACGCCACTCCTCCAGCTTTTATCTACCTTCTCCCAAGCCTCTTTGTTGGAAAATGCCATATCGTAGGCATCGAGTACTGGCAAGAGCTCTTCGATAAATTGTTCACGAGCGACTTCACCGGTGCGCTTCAATCGTGCACCTTCATCTTTTTTATAATTTTGAAAATCCGCTCGCTCACGCTGCCAGTTGGTCAGATATTCGAGTTTTTCTGCCCGAGCTTCTTTGACGTCTTTGCGGAGCTTTTTGAGCGTGGCCTTGATGTCTTCTTCCCCATCGTCATTGAATACAAATTCCACCACATCGTCTTCCTCTTCAGGAATCATTTCTTCCTTTTTTTCTTCATCTTGCATGCGCGCATTTTAACATACCAAGCCGGTTTCGTAAATTTAATATTTTCTCGAATCATAGGCCCAATGCAAGAGCGCCTGGCGCTGGCGAGGACGACAGTGAATATCTCCTGGCCGGCAATGCGCCCGTATCTGGCCGATATGTCTGCGAATCGCCTTCCACCGCTGTATCTGCTTTGTATCCTCCCGTGGCAAACGCCGTCCCATATAGTAGCGGCAATACCATTCAAACCAGCCATGTGGGTCATCTTTCCCGATCCAGCCTTTACGCTGCCACTCTGCAAGTGACTGACTCGCAAGAACGCCAAAGAAATTATTTTCTTTATGCTGTATATTGTCTGGTGAAAGTTTTACCCGTCGCCACCACGACGCTGGATATTCTTTTGGCTTCAAATTATTTTCACCGATAAAATATGCGCCGCCAAACACTCCGAGTGCAAGCATTTCTTTTGGCGATAGGTCGGGCTTGAATTCTGAATCAAAATTTTTACCCATCGGCTCGGTATTGCTATACGAATACTTTTTTTGAAAATTATTATGTACGCGAATAGTATTGTTCATGCCGCCATCATACCATAGCAAAACACGCATCAATATGATGCGTGTTTTGTAAAACTAATTAAACAGTTAGGCGCTAACGTACTCTCGTACTTCTTTGGCACCTGTTTTAAGAAATATATCTTTTGTGATGAGCGTGGATGTTCGTGCAATGACAAGCACGTCTCCAGCACGTACGAATGATTCGTAGAGATTTGCATCAGTATCACTGACACCAAGTCCTCCTAAAGCGCCGATCAATCCTCCTGCAGCGGCTCCAGTCGCAGCTCCTGCTACAGTAGCAGCAGCTGCGCCGGTAAAACCAAGTGCAGTAGCAAGTGGTCCAGCTACAAATAATGTTCCCAAGCCTGGCAATATGCCGTTGGCGACAACAAGTCCAGCTATTGCGCCGAGTACTGCACCCGTGGTTACTCCAGTCGCAGCACCCGCGCCAACCTTATCTCCCGTTTTGGCATCTGCAATGTCCCCGCTTGCATTCATGTAGACGTACGAAAGATCCACATCTTCAATTCCTGTCGCTTTAAGCTCGTTGATAGCCTTCGCTGCTCCCTCATGTGTAGTATAAACTCCAAGTGTTGTATGCATAAATTAAATAAAAAACTTAGGTGAATAATCTTATCCGACACTTAGAATGACGAATGAACATTCATTTCGTGATGAAAAAACACCTGGACAATCCAGGTGTTTTTTGTTGATGTATATATTAACGTTTTGACCACTGTGGTGCCTTGCGAGCTTTTTTGAGTCCGAATTTACGGCGCTCTTTTGCACGCGGATCACGTTTCAAATATCCGCTTTGCTTGAGCTTTGGCTTCATTTCTGCATCAAAGATCACGAGTGCGCGAGCGAGCCCATGGCGAATCGCTTCTGCTTGTGAGTGTACTCCGCCGCCTGAAATAACGACAGTCACAGTGAATTTATCCTCTGGCTTTTCAGTGTTGTATGGATCGATGATTATTTTTCGAAGTTCGTTGGTCTTAAAATATTCGTTGGCCGGGAGACCGTTTACCACGAAGCTAGACTTAGCTGCTGGTGTGAGACGTACACGGGCGCTTGAAGTCTTGCGGCGACCGATCGTTTCAATATATTTTGTGTCTTTTTTATCTTTATCCATACAATTATTCTTTAACAATCAAATTTTTCATAATGCGTGAGCGAAGTTTGTTGGAAGGCACCATACCATAGACTGCGAGACGAAATATTTCACTGTAGCCTTTTTTGGAAATAACATGCGCCATGGTGTCGGAACGAAGACCGTCTGGGTAGCCAGAATAACGCTTGTACTGCTTTGTGTTGAGCTTGGCTTCAGAAATCTTTGCGCGACTTGCGTTGGTGATCGTCACAGTGACTGGAGAAACGTTGTTTCTAGTAAACCCCGCAGCTGCTTTACCAACCAAAATCTTAGCCGCGGCGCTTGCCACTCGGCCAATACTTTGCTCGGTTGCATCGATCGTATGAGTTGTTTTTTCTGTTGCTTTGGAAATGGTGTTCATAAAATTTTAATTATTGAAATACTATACAAACTCAATCAATGCCATCTTACTTCCATCTGAAAGACGTGTTGGAAGCTTGGTAATGCGAGTATACCCTCCTTTTCGGTCAGCGTATTTTGGGGCAATCGTATCAAACAGCTTTTTGGTTTCTGGCTTTCGGTTCATAAGACGCGCTACCACAAGTCTTCGGGAAGCCACATCGCCTACTTTGGCCTTTGTCACGAGCTTATCCATATACGGTCGAAGTTCGCGCGCTTTCGCATCAGTTGTTTTTATTTTGCCGCGAGTAATCAAAGAAAGCGCCAAGCTCTTCAAGAGAGCGCTGCGGACTCCTTTTTTTCTGCCAAATTTTCTGTTGTTATTTCCGTGTCGCATGGGTAGTTATAGATAGTAGTAAATAGTTAATAGAAAATTATTCTTTGAGGCCAATACCAAAGTTGCCGAGCACTTTTTTTATTTCAGTAATACCCTTCTCACCGATTCCTTCAAGCTCAAGCAAATCTTCTTTGCGCTTGCGAGCCACTCCTCCGATCGTGCGGATGTTTGCTCCTTGAAGAGCATTGAGCGTACGAGTGGTGAGTTCGAGGGTGTCGATGCGAGTTTTCAGTACATCGCTCATATCTTCCTTTGGGGATTCGTCTTTGGTTTTTCCACTTTCTTTTGCAGTTTCAGATGTACTTGTCTCTGGCTTAAAATCCAAAACAGCTTGGAGCTGGGAAATCATGATTTCAACTGATCGCTCAAGAGCTTCACGTGGCGAAAATGTACCGTCGGTCTCGATCGCGATACGCAAACGGTTGAAGTTGGTCTTATCCCCCACACGCATGTTTTCCACTTCGTATGACACACGGCGGATCGGAGAAAAAATAGCATCGAGCGCAATAGTGCCGATATCAACCTTATTTTTTTCTAGCTCTTCTCGCTGAGCAAAGCCGAGGCCTTTTTCTATTTTAAATTCGATATTAAGTTTGGCATTTTTGTCGGTCAATTCGCAGATGTACTGATCAGGGTTGAGTACTTCTACTTGTCCTGTGCCTTTAATATCAGCAGCCGTCACAACTTTTGCTCCTTTGACTGAAAGTGTTATGGTCTGCGCTTCGTCAGTATTCATTTTAAAACGTACCAGCTTCAAATTGAGAAGTGTCATCACAATATCTTCCTTCATTCCTTCCATCGTGGAAAATTCGTGTGAGACGCCGTCGATTTTAAGCGCGGTAATAGCTGCACCTGGAAGCGAGGATAGAATGATCCGTCGCAAAGAATTACCCAAGGTATGACCATACCCAGGATAAAGGTTGTCGATTTCATATACCCCTTTGCGATCTTCCTCGGATACGATGCGAGGTTTAGAGGGGAGCATGATTGTGTTGTCAGCCATAGACCTTTTATAAAAAATTATTTAATAAACTAACGACTATAAAATTCGAGCACTGATGTAAGATTCAAAAGACCTGCTTCTTGTTTAGGTGCGCCAATAACGGTGCCTTCGAGCGTATCTGGATTAAACGTGAGCCAGGACGGGGTTGAGTAGGTTTTCAATCGTTTTCCCAAGTCATTGAAGAGAACACTGTTCTTACTCCCCTCGCGAATACGGATAATATCTCCTTGACGTACATGGTATGACGGAACTGTCACTCGGACGCCGTTTACTGTAAAGTGGCCATGCGAAACGAGTTGGCGAGCAAGCGGTCGTGTATGAGCGATACCGAGACGATACAGAGTGTTGTCGAGCCGAGTCTCAAGGTTTTCAAAGAGTGTGGATGCTGCACTTGAAGCTTTTTTGGTCACAGCAGCTTTTACGTAGTTTGAAAATTGCCGTTCAGAAAGTCCATAGCTAAAGCGAATGCGTTGCTTCTCGATCAGCTGAAGTCCGAAATCAGATGGTGCTTTTGGACGTTTCGTTCCTGAGCGCTTTCCCTTTTTTGCTTCAGACATGACAAACTTCGCAGTTTGGCATTGCTCAAACACTCCAGGACCCAATCTTCGACACACTTTGTATTTTTTCTTTGCGATCATTTGTTGATAAATTAGTTAGTAGAAAATAGTAATTTATTATACGCGACGAGGTTTCTTAGGCTTTGGACCGTTATGTGGTACAGGCGTTGCATCTTTGACTCCGGTGATATCGATACCATGAGCCATAAAAGATCGTACTACGGGTTCTCGTCCAGAGCCGACACCACGGATCACAACATCAGCTTCCACGATTCCCAATGCTTTGGCTTTTTCTCCGAGGATATCCCCTACTTTAGAAGCAGCAAATGGTGTACCTTTCTTTGCGCCGCGAAAACCTAAGCTACCAGCCGAAGACCAGAAAAGTGTATTGCCACCTTTGTCAGCAAATACCACTTTTGTATTGTTGAATGTTGCCTCAATAGACAAAATACCTGAAGTCAATTTCTTCTTTGGTAATTTTGCCTCTACTGGTTTTACTACTTCAGCGTTTCCAGCATCAGCCTCGGCTCCTTCTTTAGTTATGATTTTCTTTTTTCCCATTGGAATATATGTGTTTGTGTTATGATCTCCTGCTTTCTCCTTCCTATTTTATGTCTTCTCTACCTTACGGCGACCACTACCCATAGTCTTTCTGATATTTCCTCGTACGGTTCGGGAGTTGGTTTTTGTTCTCTGGCCTGAGACTGGGAGCCGGCGGAGATGTCTCACTCCGCGATAGCACTTAATATCTTTCAAGCGCTTAATGTTGGCTGCAACCTCACGTTTGAGGTTACCTTCAATCTTAAGCTCTTCAACAATTTTTCTGATTTGATTTTCTTCAGCCGCAGAAAGATCAGCTGCATGAGTACTTGGCTTTACTCCGACATCGGTCAATATTTTTCGAGCACGCGGAATACCGATGCCGTACAGAGATGTGAGGCCGATTTCAAGACGTTTATCGTTTGGGATTGTGATACCGAGAATTCTCATAAAAATTATTGTTTTTGCTTATGCTTAGGATTCGTACAAATAACCCGAAGGTGTCTCTTTCGGCGAATAAGTTTGCAAGATTCACACATTTTTTTTACTCGGGCTCGTACTTTCATATGTAAAATTTATTGGGATTTAATTTCTATAGTACAAAATAAAGGGCATAACCCTTATTTTGGATACGTAATACCTATGCTGTTATAGACGCTTCACAATTCTACCTTTTCCACCGTAGGGATCAAGTACGACCTCTACTTTATCACCAACCAGTACCTTGATACGGTTCATGCGCATTTTGCCAGAAAGGTATGCGAGTAACTCTGTTTCGTCGCCAAGACGTACTCGAAAGAGCGTATTTGGCAATGCTTCAGAGACGACCCCTCCTGTCGTGCTCATTTTTTGATCTTTTTCAGTACCCATTAGTGAGTTCGTAGATAGTAACAAATATCATTCTATAAGTCAAATTAAAAACATCTGATAACTCTCGCGTTTGAGCGCCATAACAAGAAAACAAAAATACCTTTATTCTATATGGA
>JACCDT010514796.1_pt1 | contig 40415 bp, 32 predicted proteins | sample 7446291 | NCBI WGS metagenome assembly JACCDT01 (sample SAMN15323446, study PRJNA562643) | freshwater metagenome | isolation source: river surface water | place: USA:Blue River Watershed | collected 2017-08-17
ATAAAACTAAAACAAATAAAATATTTTACTAGGCACTACAAAAAATTTTAAAAATCACTAGCTAGATTTTATGCGGCTTGGGGTTTATTTTTAGAATTTTTTAGGCTTAAGAGTGCTGAAGTCGGGAGACAGGCTACGTCACATTTAATATTGTTAGCAAATTAGACGTTTTGACAAATTTTATAACTTTGCTCAATTTCATAATCAAAACTTTTTTCTATTATCACTAATTTGATGTAGTTTTAAATTTAATTTTACTCAAAAACCCAATTCTCTTCTTCATAGATTTTTTCAGCCTCTTGATTAAACAATGCAACTGCTTTCAAATCACCATCTTCAAGGTCTTCAAAAAATGTTTCATAATTCCAGGGTTCTGGTATAAGCTTTACAATATTACCTGAGGTTATAAACATTTTCCAATTAGATGGTAGATGTTGTGAAACCATTTCTATGCCATCTAACAAAAAAAATCTAGGTTGATGGTCGTTTTCAGTTTGTATATATACACTGATTCCATAATTTGGCACAACGAAAAGAGCGAGGACTAAATACTCCTTATCAAGCTGAATCCAAGGGCTGTGATTAAGTTGTTCTTTCGTTGTTTGACTAATTATTTTTCGCACCTTTACTAACATATATTTACCTTATTAATATTCACTCACCGGGTTTAACCTTATATTCTTGTTTGGGTCTACCCCAGAGAGGTACTGGATCTTTGATTTTAAAATCTTTGTGAGTGTAGTTTACTTCGCCAGTTAACACATTTCTATAAAAATGTACTTGAATAGATTTTCCTGTAGACATGTGGACTGAATTTGTCGAGAACTTACTCCAATCTTTAATTGAGCTGCCATCTTTAGTTAACTCTTGGACGACCGAGGGATTTGAGATAACACTACCCTGAGCTATAGCTGGTGCCGAACTTGCCAAAGCAGCCTTTGTCAATCGTCCATTAGAATCTAGAATATTAGCTTCTTTTAATGCCAATTCTGCCCTAAGTCTTAATGCATTTGCAGCACTATGAGCTTGAGGCGAAATGCCACGTGGTCTTAGCCCTGAAGGAGTTCCGGAACCTCCTCCCGCACCTCCGCTAGAAGGTGCTCCACCACCACTGCCACCAGCTCCAGTCGAAAATCCACCTGCATTACCTTGTGGAGCACTTGGTGCCGACGATCTTCCTCTGTCTGCAGCACTGAATGGTGAAGAGGCTGCAGCTGGTGCACTAGTATTAGTCGGCCTAAAACTACTACTAGCAGTTGCCGCAGCAGCAAATGCACGAGCAGCCGCAGCATTAGTTGTTGCAGTAGTTGTCCCTCTAAATTGTGCTGCTGTTGCTGCCGCTGCAGCATCTGTTGCCGCTCTTGCTTGTCTTGCTGCAGCAGCTGCTTGTGAAAGATTTATAAAGTTTGGTAATTGCATTGTGCTTTTACCACCTTGTATATTATCTGAAGCTAGTCTTGTTTGTGCAAGTTGCTGCGAATTTACATTAACAAAACCACTATTAAAACAACGATTGTGCAGGCTATTGTATTGTTCACTTCCTCTTTGTAAAACCACACCTCTTGGATTTACTAACACACCTCCATATGAAAAATGAACACCTTTTGCATTACGATTAATAATTGAAGGAACCCACAAGCATTTATCAGACAAATCTACTTCTTCATCGTGCATTTCAACAGAGCATAATGCCCTCTGTAAACTCTCTAAGGATTGCTTAGTTATAGGGTTTCTATCATTATCTACTAATACTCCTCCAGGAGTTTCTTTTTCGATCCTTTTTAGGTGTTCTAATGCATGTGTGTTACGTTCCTTTAGCTCCATTATATTTTTAATAAGAAGTGCTATCTTACTTAACTCGCGCAATCTACCAAATTCTGGAATATATCTTGCTAGTGCGTTATACCAATTTGTTAATTCTTGAGTTAAAACATATTCTTTTGAAAAGTTGTGATACCTTCCAGCCTCAGCAGTAACAATTTTAGTTAATTTATATATCTGATAAACTGTTGTTGCTGCTTGGCCTTCAACTAATACCTTACTAGCTTTGTCTCGTTGAAAGGTAAAAAGTTCACGTATTCTATGATCATTAAATTGAATTATATGTTTAGGAGATAGCTGTTTGTTTTCATAAAAATAAACATCAAACGAATCTTTAATAAAAATTAGAGTATTTCGATCTAAAGTTTTTTTGTGTTGTTTAAATAATCGTAATTCACTTTCTGCATATACAAAAATATCCCAGCCTTCATCTTTATCTGTTATATCAACCAAGTTGCCATTGACATCCTTTACCATTTTATTTTTTTTGACCACCATTTTCATATCACCAATAGCAAACCGAATTGTGTCCTCTTTGTGCGAAAGACCCTCTGGCACAATAATAGGAGCTTCTTCTGCAACTATCCAAAATCTATGAATAGACTCCTCAGTCGCTTTGTTTTTGCTCTTATGATATTCATCAAATATCTGTTTTAAATGTAGAGGCAACCTCTGCATGTAAGTATTGAGTGTCCTTGTATCAAATTGACCTCGAGATCTAACCTCAAGATTTTGAGTAAAGCATTTTAATATATAATCAGTTATTAATAGTGTATTAAGAAATTGAGTCCGATATATTCTTGATGGCCCAAACGCCATTTTTTGAAGAGGATTATAAGGTATATCTGGATCAATAGGATCTAAACTAAAGTATGCACCATAAATTGACTTGTCAAACATTTCAATTACATCATGAAAAGTAAGCACCTCATATGCAACTGGATCACCAACGCTGCCAGGGTGTAAGTTAAAAGATATTCGCCCCGTCTTTTTACATACTATTATTGACTCTAAAGACTGAAATTTCTTTATATCTGAGTGAACAGGGAATGGTATTCTTTCTTCTTTGCCAAACCAACCATTCTCATCTCGTTCTGTAGTATGCCATGGAGTATCCATGTTCCTTCTAACATCATTCATATTCCAATCTTTTTTAGCGAGTAAAGATTTCATTAATTCAACACGCACTTCCTCACCAATTTCTAGATTACTACCTACTTCATACCAATTTCTTAAACATGCTTCATAAACATGATTTAACAAAACTGCTCTATCATAGCTAAAATCTAAATTTTCAGAATATTCTTCTGAATTTAATGATTTGTATAAAAAATGTAACAACTCCCGCATTAGTGGTATATGCGATGACTCTGCAAATAATAATTTTATATTTGTATCTTGTTTTTGTAAAAATGGAAATACATCTGCTAAAATAAGAGCCCTTTTTTGATATGCCTTGATTATTAATGATAATTTATCATCTGCATGTTTAATCAAAGATATATATTTTAGCACGTGAATGAGTGCATAATATTCTGACTCTGGCTCTGAAATTTTACTAACTGTTACAGCTAATTCAAACATACTCAAAGCCATTTGTTCATTAGCTATTTGTAAATTTTTGTTAATTTCTGATTCAGCTGCTTTAATAAATAATAAACCAATTTTCAAAAATATGTTTGCTCTTACTTTATAAGTAGAATACTGCATAATTACTGGTATCCAATCAAGAAGCTTGAATGCTTTTTCGCGAAAATAATCAGAAGTTAGATCAGGCTCAAAATTGAGCTTAGAATCATCTTCAAAATTACGCAACATTACTATCTGCCTCAGATGTTTTTTTAAATTCGACTTAGATGTTGGATCACCATCAACTCTTAATAATTGGCTTTTTAGATCATCAAAAATCTTCTTCGAAAATTCATCATCAGCTAATTGTAAATCAGCTACAACTGATTCTGAGTCAAAATCCCAGTACATATGCAAGCACTCTGAAACGAGGTTGCGATAATATTTATTCGAAAGTAACACGTAAAGCTCAACCATTTCATGGTGAACGCTAGCAAAACGCGTAATAAAATCTAATGAGTTGATGAGTGTAGGTAGAGTTTCTTTAGTTAATTGTTCAATGCAAAATATATTACAAATACTTTGATAGAGAGTGAGGTATGATTGATTTGTTTGTTCCAGCTTTAGTTGCTCTATTGCTGTTGAAAGATATTTTTTAACCTCAGTTAATGCTTCACCAAAACATTTACCATTTAAAAATTCATTAAGCAGATTTAGTGCAATTTTTGGACTGATCTCAATTTTTGAATCAAAAGTAAAACTGCAATGAATTTTTGTTTCAGTCATTACATTTGCATATAAAAAGACACTACTGATTCTGAACGACTCTAATACATATATATCTGATTCAAATACGGAATAATACTGTTTCGGTGTTTTTTGCTCCGCCTTATGATATGCTTCTTGTTTGCACAGTTCATTAAACTTTTGTCGAAAAACTTCAGAAAAAGGCGCATCATTTGTTGTGATCCTAAGTGTAGTAGAAACAGAGCCTTTTTTAGCATCCATGTAAACATCTTGAAAAAAATCAAGATCTTCATCGTAGCTTTTCCTCTCTTCTTCTGATAGAGAAACTAAAAAACTATATGCATCATTAACTTTCTTAAACATTTCTGCGCAAGCATCACCACTTTTATCTGGGTGATACTTTAAAGCTTGCTGCTTGTAAGCTTGTTTAATCTCATTTTCTTTAGCACCCTTTTTGAGCCCTAGAATTCTATATACATCATCTTCTAAAATCATAAAAAGTATCCGAGCTTTAATTCTATATGTTAAATAAATCTCTTTCTAAACTTGACACATCTCTCTTATCCCGCAGCTCGCTTGATTCAACATGTGATGATTGAACAGGATATGAGTAACTAAGAAGTTTTCTAGGCTGACTATCAGATTTTAACAACGAAGATATCTTCTGCTTTGTGGCTTCACACAGTTGATTTTTTATGACTTCTAAATTATCTCTGGCTTCTTTAGCATTTTCACCAGCCAAATATGCTTGCATAAAATACCTTGCAGCAATCTCATAGTTTTGTTTAATTTCACCATTATCAACCATGTAGAACATTCCTTTTTCAAAATTACTTATAGTCTTATCAACTCTTAATTCAATCACCGATTGGGGATCTGGTATAATAGCTGAGGATGAACTAATCTCCTTTTGTGTTTCTTCCCGTAGTGCATCTGATGCTTCTGTTAAAACGGATCTTGGTGAATCTGATATTTCTGCTATATCAGATCTTAGTATATCGGATCTTTTTGCTATATAAGGTATATCTGATATCTTTACTATATACGATGTTGATATATCTGACATTTCAGCCACGTCTAATCTCAATGTATCTGACCTTTCTGCTCTATCTGACCTTTCTGCTCTATCTGACCTTTCTGCTCTGTCTGAACTTGATATATCTCTTATATCTGATCTTGGCGTGTCTGGACTTCCTGTTGCGTGTGACCCTTCGCGTGTATCAGCAGCTTTCGACTCACAATGTCGAGAGGTAAAATCCGGGTTTAATAAAATAGCATCTAGACTGATCTGTGCTTTTATGAAACCTTGCTGGGAAGCTAAAGCAAATAATCTTGCTGCCTCTCCTAAGTTTTTAACTTTACCATACAAGCCATCTGTGTATATACAACCTAGTTTATATTGGGCCTTAAAATAACCATTATCAGCAGATTTGATATACAATTTATGCATTTTATCAAAATCCTGGGCCACGCCATGCCCGTTTAAGTACATTTTTGCTAAACTATATTGAGCAATGGCATGCTCCTGATTCGCTGCTAGTTTATATAACCTAAATATTTCCTGATAAGTCTGCGACAAACCAAACCCTTTTGAATATAACCTTGCTAAATTATATTGAGCTTCTACTAGCCCTTTTTCTGCTAGAAGTTTATACAATCTTATTGCCTCCTGATGATTTTGTGACACTCCTTTATCATCAGAATATATTTCTGCTAATTTGAATTGTGCTTCTTGATTTTCATTGCTAGCAGATAACCTGAGAAATCTAATAGACTCATGTATATCTTGTACAACTACTTCATTACCTTCAAAATATACAACACCTAATTTATATTGTGCTGTAGATGAGCCTCTATCAGCACACAAGTGATATAATCTAATTGCTTCGTTTATATTTTTTTTAATATGTTTGCCTACAAAATAGAGTCCTGCAAGCTCTAATAGTGCCTCCTCACTATCTTTATCAGCGGCAAACTTAATCAGTCTAAACGCCTCTACGGAATCCTGCTCTAAACCCCATCCGTATAAATGCATCAAACCTAAATTATAACTTATAGCTTCACACTCTTGATTTAAACCTCTATACAATAAATGTTTTGCTTCTGCATGATTTTTAGAAACACCTAATCCATTATTATACATTCTAGCTAAATTGCTCAAAGCATATGGATAAACTGGTGTAGCCGAGGAATTGTATAGTTGCTTTGCCTTCTCATAAGTTAAATCTCTTGTACCCTTACTAGTTTTAAATGACCAAGTGATGTTATATCGGTCAAGATTAGTATTTGCAACAGCCAATTTATAAAGCTCAGCGGCTCTTAAAGGATCTGATTGCCCAACGATGCCATTTTCGTAGCATTCCCCAAGAGTATTCTGTGCCACAGGATAACCTTGATCAGATAAAGACTGAAAAATATCTAACGCTTTCTTAATATTTTTATTTGTACCATGTCCTAATAAATAAAAAACTCCTAAACTATAGAGCGAAGCATTGCACCCTTCGTCACTAGCCATCTTGTAATATTTAAAAGCTTCAGTATAGTCCTTGTCACCTGATCGGCCTAATTCAAAGATTTCAGCAAGATTTGATTTTGCGCCTTTTGACCCTTTGCTCGCTGAAATCTTGTAGTATTTTATAGCTTCTGGATAATTTACATCCGTAGCAAGCCCTTCAGAATAAATCCAAGCCAGCGTAAATGAAGGTGAATGATTTTCTTCATACGCTCTCTTCTCAAGCATTTTAATCAGATCCTTCATTCTTTCCTTTGCTAGTTTTAGTCCTTTGCAATCCGCTTCTTCAAGCAATTTTGCCGCTGTAAAAAAACTTTCAGTTACACCATTACCCGTCATATAAAGACCAGCTAATCTATACAATGCTTTAAGATGGCCTTCCTTTCTAGCTGCTTCATACAAACTTGCAGCCTCCTGATGATTAGTCGGATTTAAATTATAATCCAAATCTTTACCATCATGCATAAGCCCTAACCTGTATTTAGCAGAGCTCAATCCCTTCTCAAAAGCTAACGGATAGGAGATGTAATATATTTCTTCTTTATGATTGATGTTTACTTTACTATAAGTGCAATCTAACAAGCTTGATGAAATATTATAATAATGACTGTGTTTTAAAGTCCAATCACTCTTCAATTCCGCGATCAGCTTATTCAGTTCTGAAACACTCATGCTTTTATAAATGCCGTTCAGTTTAGGCCTCGCGGTCTTATCCCCTTTACATCCAGCGAGCCTATACATTACGACCGCTTTGACCAGACTTTTTTTTCTCAAAGAACCGTTATAATACATATCACCCAGTAAATTAAACACTTCTGGCTGACTTTGAGCACTTGCTCTCTTGTAATACTTCACTGCTTGAATAGGGTCTTTCTCTAAAATGCCACCCTTTTCATACATTTCACCAAGCTTCATATTTACTTTATATCCTACAAAAGTATTTAGGATGCATTGTTTTTTATTCGCACTTGATAGGGTAGAAGTTGCCAGATTTTTTCGCGTGGTAATATCTATATCAGATATTTGTTTATATAATCTTACTGCCTCTGAGTAGTCTCTCTGAACACCATTACCTGAATAATGTAAATTTGCTAAATCATATGTATGTTGCAAATCAGCGCTTACAGAAGCTAAAAATTTTAATTTCATTAATTCAAACATATTAATATATATACCCAGTCGTATAGGAAGTTATAAACCTACATTCTAACAAGTTATGTGATATAAGCAATCTTTCATTGCTGTCGTTTTAATATCGCTGGTAAAGTACTCTAGCAGTGGAGGGACTAGGTGATGGTGAACTGTTTAAAAGTTAAATAAATCGGGTTACAAAATGGTTACATTTTTTTGTTTATCCATGGAAGACTTAAGTTCTTAATCACTAAGATTAATTAATGGCTTGATTTTTATAGGGATAATTGGTGGGCCCACAAGGACTCGAACCTTGGACCAAAGGATTATGAGTCCTCTGCTCTAACCGACTGAGCTATAGGCCCGAAAAACGGGATAAGTGACAATTATAACAATTTTTATTATCTTGTCACTATTATTTAGTTCTAAATACGCGTCTATTTATCCTCATCTTCCATAAAGCTGCGTAATTGTTCTGATCTCGATGGATGTCTTAATTTACGTAGTGCTTTTGCTTCAATCTGACGGATACGTTCACGGGTAACATCAAACTGTTTGCCGACTTCTTCAAGAGTGTGATCAGTATTCATATCGATACCAAAACGCATTCTTAAAACCTTAGCTTCCCTATCCGTTAGATTTTCTAGAACACCACGGATAGCAGCAGCTAAACCTTCGTTAGTAGCTTCATCTAATGGTGAGAATGAAGATGTATCTTCTAAGAAATCGCCTAAATGTGAATCTTCATCATCACCTATTGGTGTTTCCATGGAGATTGGCTCTTTAGCAATTTTTAAGACTTTACGGATTTTATCTTCAGGCATAAACATTCGTTTGCTTAACTCTTCTGGTGTTGGTTCACGACCAATTTCTTGCACCATTTGTCTTGAGATTCTATTAAGTTTATTAATAGTCTCAATCATGTGAACTGGGATACGGATAGTTCTAGCTTGATCAGCAATCGATCTGGTTATTGCCTGACGAATCCACCAAGTAGCATAAGTTGAGAATTTATAGCCGCGACGATACTCAAACTTATCAACCGCTTTCATCAGACCAATGTTACCTTCTTGGATTAAATCTAAGAATTGTAAACCACGATTCGTATATTTTTTAGCGATCGAAATTACTAATCTTAAATTAGCTTCAACCATTTCTTTTTTTGCACGGCGAGCTTTAGCTTCGCCTACTGACATTTTACGATTAAGCTCTTTGATCTCAGTAATCGTAAGATTCGCAGCCGACTCTAAGTTCTTTAAAATATTTTGTGCTTTATGAATATCTTTGACGTGTTCAGCAATAATATTTGAATACGAAGCTTTGGCATTGATATGTTGATCAGCCCAACTCAAATCAGCCTCAGAGCCTGGGAAAGTTGAAATAAAATTACGACGTGGCATATCCGCTTTTGTAACGCAGATCTTCATAATAACCCGTTCTTGATCACGAACTAAGTCTAACATTTTACGCAAGCCACTAAATAAACGATTGAATAATTTGGTCGTAAATTTAAACTGTAAAAAGCATTGCGTTAACTTTTCGCGAGCTTCTAAAGCTTTTTGATGATTCCTGCCGTGTTTTTTCTCAATCTTAACGATCTTGTCATATTCTACTTTTAATTGAGCAAATTTTTCGAGTGCCTCTTCCATAGATGGTCCACTATCACCATCACCATCACCTTCTCCAGCTTCGCCCTCAGCTTCGCCTTCTTCATCAACCTCAACTGCAGCTCCTTTTTTACCAGCACCAGTTGCTATGACTGCCGAATCATCATCTTCATCATCTGACTCAGTAGCATCATCACTGTCTGCATCTAACTTAACATCAACATCTAAGTCGTCACGCGATGTTGGTAATGCACTACCGATATCGGTCGCAACAACTTCAATGTCGTCTATATTTTCATTGACATTAACAAAACCAGTAACAATATCCGATAATCGGATTTTACCTTCCTGTGCTTGACCAAATAAGTCTAAGATTTCACCTATACATTCAGAGTAAGATGATAACGCTAAAATAACTTCACGAGTACCTTCCTCTATTCTTCTGGCTATAGCTATTTCACCTTGTCTGGTTAATAACTCGACAGTCCCCATTTCTCGCATATACATACGAACAGGATCAGTCGTACGACCGAATTCGCCATCTACTGCAGCTAGAGCGGCAGCGGCAGCCTCCATTACGTCTTCGTCAGTAACTTCAGCATCGCTAAGTAGCATGGCGTCTTCTGAAAGGGCTTCCTCACAGACACGAATGCCTAAGTTGTTAAGCATGCCTACTACTTCTTCGAATTGCTCAGGATCAACGATATCTGGCAAGTTATCATTGATATCAGCATAGGTAAGATATTTTTGCTCTCTGCCAATAGCAATCAATGACTTTAATCTGGCTTCTTGTTGATCAGGCATGTCTTTCATTAAAGCGACTCCGAAAACTGTAAACTATCTAGAGAAAAAATATAATTCTGTAATACGAACAATCAGAACCTCGTGATATTAGCATATTTTCAGGTCGATTTGTATTAAACTTGAAACTATTTCACTATCGGCAGTTATCTAACAATAAATGCTGTAACCGTTGTTTTTCTGCCTGGGTAAGACTGCCCATACCCGTTTTAGCTACTTTATTCTTTAAATCTTCCATCTCAATCTCAGAGTTACCCTTAAGAGTATATTTCAATAAGTCTTTGAACTCCGTTTCAGCCAATTCATCACTGACCATAGGATCCATATCCAGGTAATCGATGATTATTGCTTTAATTTGGCTATTATTAGTGGCTAATAAATCTATTAAAGCTGGAATAGTCTTGGCTTTTTTTAATAACTCGTAGATTTCGGTGAAAATTGCTAAATCCTGATTATTGGTACTGCTCATATGTAATTTAATATCATCTGCTGAAATAAACTCTATGAATCTGGGATTATGTATCAATAATAAACTTGCTTTACGCCATATCGACAAAGAATTCGATGATGCTCTATATGGTCGTTTTACTATAGCTTGCTGCTCATTAAATTTAGAGTCAACGCTAGGTATATTAGATCTATATTCAGACTTATCATTGGGTTGTGATAGGATTTTTTGCAGATTCATCTGGGTTAAATTACATTTAACTGCCAGTTCATTCTCTAAGATTGCCCTATAAGTACCTTCAGGAACTTTATTGAGTAACGGCTTACACAGATTTACAAACTGTACTTTACCTTCTATAGAAGATAAACCATGTTCGCCCAATAACTGCTCTTGGTGTTTGAATAAATATTCTGTAAGCGAAACAGCATTATTCAATTGCTGCTCAAACTCATACTTACCGTATTTTTTAACATAACTGTCGGGATCATGCTCGCTCGGTAAAAATAAAAAGCGTATTTTACGACCATCGTAGAGTGCAGGTAAACTATTTTCTAAAGCTCGCCAAGCAGCCGTTCTACCCGCTTCATCGCCGTCAAAGCAATAAATAACCTCATCACAATATTTGAATAATTTAGCTAGATGGCGATAAGAACTTGCGGTTCCCATAGTAGCTACCGCATAGCTAATACCATGCTGAAACAACGTAATGACATCTATATAGCCTTCAACAATAACAAATTTATTGATTTTAACTTTAGTAACCGCTGCAACTTGAATTGCCTCATACAGACCATATAATTCTGCTGATTTATGAAACAATATTGTTTCAGGTGAATTCAAATATTTTGGCTTGCTCTCATCTAAAACTCTACCACCAAAACCAATAACCCTACCTTTAGTGTCTCTAATGGGAAACATTAATCTATTTCTAAAACGATCATATCCCTTATATTCTGGCTTATCAGACTTATCAGACTTTTCAGCCCTATCAGACTTGATCCATAAACCTAATTTCTCTAAAACTTCTGTAGGATTCTCAATTTTTTTGTTAGCTAAAACTTTTGAAAGATGATCCCAACCGTCTGGAGCATACCCTAATAAAAAAAGATTACTGATATCCTGATCTAGTGACCGATTAGCTAAATATTTTAAAACGATAGGATTATTAAGATTAGCTCGATAATATTCTGTTACATGATTTAAGACATCATGAAAAAATTTGTAGCTGATATCATGATCATGGTTATCTTTATCTTGCGGGATCTCCATGCCTACTGACGCTGCCAGCTTTGCGACACTGTCTACAAAATCAATATTGTCAAAAGACATCACAAACTTCAATGCGCTCCCTGCGATACCACAGCCAAAACAATTAAAAAATTGTTTATCTGGTACAACACTAAAAGATGGTGTTTTTTCTTGATGGAAAGGACAGCAAGCCATATAATTACGGCCAGCTTTTTTTAAAGGAATTCTTGAATTGATAACATCAACAATATCGACGCGCGATAGCAAATCTTCAACAAATGATTGCGGAATAAAAGCCATAAATTTAAATCTATTGTTTGGTTATGATAACAATTCTTTGATTGTTTTGCTGACTTCACTTACATCAGCACGTCCCTGAATCTTAGGTTTAATATCAGCCATTACTTTACCCATATCGCGAATAGAAGTCGCGCCTAAAGTTTTAATAGCATTATTAATTAAATCGTTTAATTCTTGTTGCGACAATTGTGGTGGTAAAAATTCTCTAAGAACACCCATTTCGTAAGATTCTTGCTTTGCTAAATCTTCACGATTTGCTTGCATAAACTGTGTATAAGAATCTTTACGCTGCGCTAACATTTTATCGATTACCGCTAGCACGGCTGGTTCATCTAATTCTATTCTGTTATCTACTTCACGTTGTTTAATTTCAGAAGTTAATAAACGAATAACAGTAACGCGCAGCTTATCTTGACTGCGCATTGCTGCTATCATTTCTGACTTAATTTTTTCTTTTAAGTTAGTCATTGTAAGATTTTTGTCCTATCTAGCGAAGTTGCTAGCATTATTAGGTCTAAATCCACCTGAACTGTTCCCAAAAGCTGGCTTACGCTTTGCAGCGGCTGGCCTACGTTTATTTCTCTTGCGCAAGAACATGTTGTCTTTTGAACGACGTTTAATTTCGCGTTTGACAGCTGCTATTTTTGCACGTTTTCTAGCCGTGGTCGGTTTTTCATGGAACTTACGTCTTCTAGCAAGAGTTATCACCCCAGACTTTTCAACTGAACGTTTGAAACGACGAACGGCGCTATCGAACGGCTCATTCTCACGAACCCTAACTGATGGCATACAAATCACCCCAATTTAAATACATATTAGTTAATAACAAAACTTAATGATTTTCTCACTAAGTTATAGTATTCTATCTCAAATTTATATATTTACAACGATTAATGACTCTAGATGGCTAATAATATCCAAAATGTACTCGGCATTGAAACTTCTTGCGATGAAACGGCAGTTGCTATATATAATCGGGAAAAAGGCATAACTAGCCATAAGATCTATAGCCAAATTAAGTTACATGCACAGTATGGCGGCGTGGTCCCTGAATTGGCTTCACGTGATCATATTAGAAAATTGTTGCCTTTAATAGATGATTGTTTAAGCTCTGCAAATTTATCGCAAAAAAATATAGATGGCATAGCCTATACCAAAGGCCCAGGATTAATAGGCGCGTTGTTAACAGGGGCTGTTTTAGCTAAGACCTTAGCTTATTCTTGGCAAATCCCATGCCTTGGTATCAATCATATGGAAGGTCATCTTTTAGCAGCATTATTAGAATCGCAAGACAACCAACCCTCTTTGCCATTTATAGCCTTACTAGTCTCTGGTGGTCATACCATGATTGTCAAAGTAGCTAAATTAGGCATCTACGAAATACTAGGTGAGACTATTGACGATGCAGCTGGTGAGGCATTTGATAAGACGGCTAAGCTATTAGGCCTGGGTTACCCTGGTGGCAAAAAATTAGCAAAGCTTGCAGAATCTGGCGATGACGGTAGTTTTAATTTTCCGAGGCCCTTGACCCATGCTAATCAAGCAAATCTTGATTTTAGCTTTAGCGGTCTTAAAACTAGTGCCCTGCATGCTTTTAACAAATCTGACAAATCAGCAAGCACCAAAGCTAATATAGCTGCATCATTTCAAAAAGCTATTATTGATACGTTATTTATTAAAGTTAAACGTGCTCTTGAGCAAAATAATATTAATCAACTAGTTATTGCCGGTGGCGTAAGTGCCAATACTGAGCTTAGAAATAAATTAACTAATTTATTAAGCGACTTAAATGGTAAATTATATTTACCTCGTACTGAATACTGTACAGATAATGGCGCAATGATTGCTTATGCGGGCTTCTTGAGATTAGCGGCTGGCCAATTTGATCCAGTCTTTAACACTGAAAATATTGTTACACCACGCTGGCCTTTATCAGAGCTTACTGCAATCTAATTATTTAAAATGAATCTGAGATTCAACCCCATCATGTAAGCGTAAAATATTAGCTTTGTGGCGCCAAAGTAAAAACAACGACATAGCAAAGATAGGTAAAATCATCTCCAGCTCATAGAGCATTAATAAATAAATAGGGGTACTGGCTACAGCAATTATTGAGGCTAACGACGAATATTTCGTAGTAGCAGCTATGAGCAGCCATATAGAACAAAAAATAACCGCTGCTGGGTAAAATAAGGCTAGTAATATCCCTATGAAAGTCGCTATCCCTTTACCACCGCTGAAATTGAAAAAAACCGGGAATAAATGACCAATAAGTGCAAAAAAACCAATAAAAGCTAAACTAAATTTTGAAGTCAAGACAAAGCTGGCGACAAAAACTGGCAGCCACCCTTTAATTCCATCTAAAATTAATACCAACGCTGCAATTTTAGTATTCGCGAGTCGCAACACATTCGTGGCACCTGGATTACGTGAACCCTTTGAACGTGGATCTGGGTAACCTGCAATACTACATAGTAAAATAGCGAAACTGACCGAACCCAGTAAATAAGCACAAATACTTAACAAAATAAAATTTAACATAAGACTGATGACAACAACATATAATCAAGTAATATAAGCTTTGGGTATATATTATAGATTTGTGCGTTATATAACAATACTAGTTAAAACATCTGCGGACATTTATGACATCTAAAGACATCATTTTTATCAATAATCTGGTGATAAATACAGTTATAGGTGTCTACCCCCATGAACACCAGGCCAAACAAGAGTTAATCTTAGACTTTGAATTGCAGATTGATGCAAAAAAAGCGGCCCTATCTGATGATCTTAGCGATACCATAGATTATGATTTTTTTACTGAATGGCTGACAGAACAGGCAACTCAAAAAAAATTTAATCTTATTGAAACCCTTGCCGAGTTTCTCTGCAAAACCATTATTGAAACTTTTCATATACCCAAGGTTAAACTCAAGATTACCAAACCTTATGCCATTACTGCTACTAGAAACCTAGGGGTAATTATTGAGCGTGGTTTTCAAGATTATAACTTTATTGAGCGACCCGCATCTACGGCAATAATTTGACCGGTAATACTATTATTTTCAGCTAGAAAAAATACTGTCTTAGCAACATCTTCTGGCGTACCTAGCCTCTTTAGCACAGTTTTTTTGATCATCTTTTGATTAAGCTCATCAGTCTCACCACCATCACGATCACTAGGCCACATAGTAGGTCCAGGAGCAACGGCATTGACTCGTATTTCAGGTGCGAGCTCTCGAGCTAAACTTTTGGTCAACATGTTATTAGCTGCTTTAGCCATACTATATACAGTATACCCTTTGAGTGGACGAGCTGCATGGATATCGGAAATGTTAATAATTGCCCCCTGAAATTTTTTTAGTATCTTAGCTAGTGCTTGCGATAAAAAAAAGGGCCCACCTGCATTACTGATCATTAAATCTCGCCAATCACTAAGATTAGTATCCCCAATCGGTGTCGCAAAAAAAGTTGAAGCATTATTTACTAAAACATCTAATCTACCAAAACAGCTAGCAACCTGGTCTACCATTTGGGAGCTAAAATCACTATTAGCACATTTCTCAAGCTCAAGCTGAATACATACTGCAGAATTAGCTCTAAAATTATTTAACTCAGCAGTGAAAGACTCTGCAACTGATTTATTATGGCCACTTCTATAGTGAACAATAACATTATACCCATGTTGATGAAAATATTTGGCTATTACTGCACCTATTCTATGTGAAGCCCCTGTTACCAAAACAACTTTATTATTTACAGACATTAATTTCTCAATTTTTTGTATTTATTTTATATTAAAGTATCAGAAATGTTGGTATTTCACCACCTATGTTACTAGAACCATTACACTTTGTCTCAGCCAAACAGATTGGGTCTTGTATAATGGCTAGTTTGGTCTTATAATCTAGCGTATTCCTCTAGTATCAATCAAATTAAATGCTTAAATTAGTAAAAAGTTCTGTTTTAAAGTCACAGCTCCCTGAACCTACAGCTGAGCAATTAAAACATAGTGATTGCTTGACCCAAGAAATCCATTATAAAATACGTTCCAATGAAAATTGGATCAGTTTTAAAGACTACATGAGCCTGGCTTTATACCATCCAACTTATGGCTATTATACTTCGGGCTGTGCTAAGTTTGGCGAAGCAGGAGATTTTATTACCGCTCCAGAGCTTGGGCCCTTGTTTGCTTTTGGCTTGGCTAAACAAATGGTCCCTATTTTACAACAAAATAATAATCTGAATATTTTGGAATTTGGCGCCGGTTCAGGTAAATTAGCTATTAATTTATTATTAGAACTAGAAAAGCTCAATAGCCTGCCTAATCATTATTATATCCTTGAAGTAAGCGCAGAGTTACGAGATCGCCAACAAGCCAATATTGCAAAACTTTCTAAAAAATTACAAGCTAAAATTATTTGGTTAAACAATTTACCAGAGGACAATAGCTTCGACGGCATAATTTTAGCAAATGAAGTTTTAGATGCTATGCCTACCGAACTATTTGAATATACTGATAATCATCTTATGGAATTAGGTTTAACTCTAAAAAACGATAATCTAGTCTGGCAAATTCAAAAACCAAATATTACTCTCAGTAATTACTTTGAAGAAGCTGTTTTACCCGCTATAAAAGCATCGGATTTATCTGTAACTCATATAGATTCTTATCTATCCGAGGTAAATTTATTAGCTAAAGACTGGCTAGTTTCTATTAGCCAAGTTTTATCATATGGTGCAATCATCATTATTGATTATGGTTTTAATCGAGCCGAATACTATCATCATGATCGTAATCAAGGGACATTGATGTGTCACTACCGACACTTTGCTCATCAAGATCCTTTATTATATCCAGGACTACAAGACATCACCGCGCATGTGGATTTCACTAGTATTGCAGAAACTGCGATTGAAAATAATTTAGATGTCGCAAGCTTTTTGACTCAAGCGCATTTTTTATTAGCTAATAATATTACAGATTATTTTAATAATACTGAATTAGATCAAAAAAATGTTTTTGCTTTAAAACAGCAATTAAAGAAATTAACTTGTCCAAGCGAAATGGGAGAACTGTTTAAAGTTTTAATTTTAAACAAAGGCATAGATTATAGTTTCTTTAGTAATTTAGAAATTTTTGATCGGCGGTATCAGTTATAACCTGTTACAGATTATCGTTTTTTTGGTTTAGACTTTGATGGGCCTATCGGACCTGAAGCTGGCCCTGCTTTAGGTTTTTTAAACAGTCTTCCTTGCGGCCTATTCGACGGCGGACGCCCCTTATCTTTAATTTTTGTTAGATTCGTATCATCTGGAGATTTATCGTTGTCTTTACCCATAAAATAGCCTATCGTAATTTCTATTAATCTTATTATAATTATAGTAGATAAATAGAGAGTATACCTATTTGGTTTGGTTTTTCTATAATATAAATCAGTTAGTTATGCCTTTGGGGGGAAGTGTGAAAGAGTCTTTTACCAGAGAAATAGCTTGGATTTGCGCCTCATACATCGCATTGGCAAGATCTCTACCTTCATAGCCGTCTTCTATAAATAGCGCAGATTTAATACTTTTGGCCGCTTGGTAACATGCTATTAAGTAATCAGCTTGTTGATACTCTATATTCTCAAATCCTGTACGACCACGACTGTCTGCTTTGCAAGCTAACAAAAAATCAAAAAAATCATCAGGGTTTCTAAAAGCATCCAATTGTTTTAATAGTCTTGCTATCGTATCAGGACGTAATTCAAAAGCACGATGGCATTTACCATGTAACTCAGCGACTTTAACGCTAAGTTTTTGATAATTTTTTGGAATTTTATATCGCTCACAAAGTTTATCAACGAGTTTAACACTACGCTCTTCATGACCATAATGTTTTGGCCATAAGTCTTTTGGTGTTGTTGCTTTACCTAAATCATGCACAAGAGCTGCAAATCTCACACGAGGATTATTTGATATCCTGGCAGCTTGTTCTAACACCATCATAGTATGAATTCCAGAATCTATTTCTGGATGATGTTTTGGTGGATTAGGTACACCATAAAGATTATATATTTCTGGAAAAAGTTTTTTTAAAGCACCGCAATTATTTAATACTTCAAAAAAAACTTGTGGTGCATCTTCACCTAGAGCTCTTTCTGTTTCGCGCCAAACACGCTCAGCCACTAATGCATCAACTTCACCATCATCAACCATTGACTGCATTAACGCATTAGTTTTAGCATCAACTGTAAAATCAAGACCAGCGAACCTTGCCGCAAATCTTGCTAGACGCAATATCCTAACTGGATCTTCAATAAATGCGGGTGAAACATGTCTTAATATTTTATTTTTTAAATCTATTTGACCGTTAAAAGGATCAATAATATTGCCTTCTTCGTCTTGGGCCATAGCATTGATAGTCAGATCTCGACGCTTAAGATCATCTTCAAGAGTAACATTTTTTGAACAATCCGTAGTAAAACCCGTATAGCCGGCAGAGATTTTACGCTCTAATCTTGCTAAAGCATATTCTTCTTTTGTATCTGGATGTAAAAAAACTGGGAAATCTTTACCCACAGATTTATATCCTAGCGCAATCATTTCTTCAGGTGTACCACCAACAACAACGTAATCACGTTCTTTAACTGGTAATCCCAATAATTGATCTCGTACAGCCCCTCCGACTAAATAAATTTTCATATCTGTTCTGCTGCTAGTATATCTTCTGTCCTAGTTATTGTTTGCATCTCAGATTCTGCGACTAAATGAGCTGCAAAAATGTCACTAATGACATTAGTAGCAGTTTGAATCATATCATTGATTCTATCGATACCGGCAATCAACGGTAATGCAACCAAGGGCAGGCCCATAGTAGATATAACTGCACTCATCACAACTATACCAGAACCAGGTATCGCCCCTGCTCCCATGGTAGTCAATATTACTGTAGAAATTAAAGTAATATAACTTGCAGGTTCTAACACTACTCCTGTTACATTTGCAGTGAATATTACTGCGAGCGTTAAATAAATAGCAAGCCCAGCTAAATTAAAATTACAGCCTAATGGCAGCATAAAATTAGCTATCGCTGATGGTACTTTCAGCCCCTCTTCTGCGCACTTGATAGACACAGGCAATGTTGCGCCACTACTAGTTGTACTAATAGCAAAAGTAATCGCCGGTGAGATCTTACTAAAAAAATGCAAAATTGATTTTCGCAAGTACACCATTGAGATCAGTCCATACACTAAACCTACAAGTAAAAGACATGTTACAAGCAAAGCGACAATAAATTTTACTAAAGGCAATAATGCTGATAAACCAAATTGACCAAAAGTCCATGCAATTAATGCATACACACCTATCGGTGCAAAATACATAATGATTTGTGTAAGATACATGGAAACTTTCGACATAGATGCAAATAAAGTAGCCAATGGTTTACCCTGTTCACCAGACAAATTAATTGCTATTCCTAAGATAATACCAAACACGACTATTTGTAAAATATTTGCATCCACAAACGCCGCAAATGGATTGCTCGGAATCATTGCAACTAAGATTTGTAAAGCGTTTGGTGGTGTTACAGGTATCTGTATAGCCATCGGATCAACAGACGGCATACTAATTCCTACTCCAGGCTGAAACAGGTTACCCACGAAAATAGCTAATAATGTGGCCACCAACAAAAAGCCTAAATAAATAACAAATGCTTTGGTAGTCACTCGACGCATCTGCGAGAAATCTGCAACAGAAGTAACTGCTGTAACTACTGCACTTAAAATAACCGGCACAATAATCATATGCAAAGCATTTAAAAATGCATCGCCTATAGGCTTTAATACCTCTGTTCGAGCACCAAAAGTCACTCCAGTTACAATCCCTAATACTAAACCAGCGATAATCTTTTGCCACATAGGAGCTGAACGCAAGCGCATAAATAAATTATTTTTTTTCATATGAATATGGATATGTATATTTAAAACTATAGAATTTATTATGGGTATTAGTGTGTGATATCTAAAACCCGAATCTGATATATGACCACATAGGGTAGTAAAAGTCAATTACAATCTTCAAAACCCACAATAATACTCATTAAAATCAATGGATTACATGATCTCTAACTTTGCAACTTCTGCAATTAACCATTTTATACCATGTTTGTCAAACTTAACCTGAACCCGCGCTTTCTCTCCCTGTCCCTCAGAAGAAATAATAACACCCGAACCAAATACACCATGCTTAACCATCTGGCCTAATTTATACTTAGCTGTTGGATCTTGAATAGATTTAACACTCGAATAACTATTACTATTATTAGTGTAACTACTGTTTGACTGATAACCACTAGGACTTCTTATAGTTGTCGTAACTTGCTCTTGCTTTAATAATTCTTTCGGTAGCTCTTTTATAAAGCGTGAAGGCAGATTATACCGATCATCACCACGCATTCGTCTGACTTCACAATAGCTTAAATATAATTTTTCTTTTGCTCGCGTTATCCCCACATAGCAAAGCCGACGCTCTTCAAATACTTGATCATCATCCCCCAAACACATTTCATGCGGAAACAATTTTTCTTCTAAACCAACCAAGAAAACAACTTTGAATTCTAGGCCTTTGGCAGTATGGATAGTCATCAGATTCAAGTTATCGGCCTGTTCTTTATCCTCTTGGATCTCTCCGGATTCTAATACTGTGTGCGCCAAAAAGGCTTGTAATGACGTTACCTGCATATCGACACCAGTACTGCCTAACGCTGTCATGCCCATAGAAAACTCTTGTTCAAAAATAGAACAAGCAGTAATTAATTCATCTAAGTTTTCAACCCTGCTTTTTACTTTACCTTTTTCTTCTTTAAAATAATAATCACGTAAACCGCTAGCATTAAGTACATGCTCAACTAACCTTGGTAAGTTATTACTTTTGCTATAATCATTGAAAGATTTAATCAAATCAACAAAACCCATCACAGAGCTTTTAGCTTTGTTTTTTAATAAATCTTGACTAATAATATTTTGTAGTGATTGCCAGAGACTTAAATTATTATCTCTCGCATAAGCTGTTATAACATCTAGACTCTGTTTACCAATCCCACGGGTTGGCCAATTAATAATCCGATCAAAAGCAGAATCATCAAATGGATTGACCATGATTCTCAAATAAGCAAGAGCGTCTTTAATCTCTGCACGCTCAAAGAAACGCTGACCGCCATAAATCTTATATGAGATTCGAGCACGCAATAATTGCTCTTCAAACTGTCTTGATTGATGATTGGCACGATAAAGAATGGCCATATCACTCAAAGGCACACCTTGACGATGAAGGTTTTTGACTTGTTCGACTACAAATCTAGCTTCATCGATATCATTGAATGCCTGATAGACAGTAATTAAATCCCCTTGTTTGCCGTCCGTCCATAAATCTTTACCCATGCGATTCTTATTATTACTAATAAGGTTATTGGCAGCGGTCAATATTGTTGCTGTTGAACGATAGTTTTGCTCTAAACGTATAACTTTACTGTTTTTATAATCATGTGAAAATTTCTTAATATTTTCTACTTTAGCACCACGCCATCCATAGATAGACTGATCATCATCACCTACCATGGTAAAATAATTAATATGTTCAGGATTGTAAAATAATCTTAGCCATTGGTACTGTAGGCCATTAGTATCTTGAAACTCATCAACTAAAATATGCTTAAATCTATTTTGGTAATGTTGTCTTAATTCGTGGTTATTAATTAATAAATCTTTAGTTCTTAATATAATCTCAGCAAAGTCAACCAAACCTAATTGCTGACATTGCTGCTCATAGACTTTATAAATTTCTTGTAAGTATTTTTTACTGCGATCACTTGTATACTCAAGATCTTTGTAACGACGTCCTTCATCTTTTTGATTATTAATATAATACTGCGTTTGTTTAGGTGGAAAATGCTGATCATCAATATTTAATTCTTTTTGAATTTTTTTGATAATTCTTAATTGATCATCGCTATCTAAAATTTGAAAAGTTTGCGGCAAGCCTGCTAATTGCCAGTGAATTCTTAGTAGCCTATGAGCTAAACCATGAAATGTACCTATCCACAAACTTCTTACTGAGATACCTAATAATTGCTCTATGCGGTGCTGCATTTCTTTAGCAGCTTTATTGGTAAAAGTCACCGCTAAAATAGCGTGCGGAGAAACTTGTTCTTGTCGAATCAACCACGCTATACGATGCACCAGCACACGCGTTTTACCACTACCGGCACCGGCTAGAATTAAAAGATTACCCGGAGATGCCGTTACAGCATCATATTGTGCCTGATTTAAATCATTAGTTATAAAAGCTAAACTTGAATTATTGATCATATTCATGGGCTGTATTGTGACATAGTGGCTGTTTAAGCTCAAATATTTAAATTTATTTCTTCACCCAACCCTATTCATCTATGCATAATATCTTTTAAGCATATTCTCAGAATGTCTTTTTAAATTAGGATATTTACCCGCTAACTCTTTTAAAGGTGTATTAATATTAACAAATACTATTGTACCAAATACACCAAAGAGCAAAGCATCGAGCGAAGAAGGTTTATCGCCAAAAATGTATGGTTTATCACCAAGGTAATCTGATAGAGCATCAAGATCAACTTGAGCACGATTTAATAATTCATCGATAGAAAATGTTCTTATGGCTGCTTGTTGCTCCAAACGTCGAGAGATTTTCTTGCCTAATCTATTAGCAACTAGAAATTTAACAATTTTTGGTGCTTTAGCAAATATGATTTCTTTAAACTGCTTCCATCCTTGTGGATAAACCCATCGAAAATACATCATAATTATAGAAAGATGATTTTCTAATAACCTTTGGAAAGATTTTGCGACCGCTTTTTGTTCTGCTGTTAACCAAAAATCAACCTTATCACCAAACTTGCTTACTAATTTATCAATAATGAAACTAGAATCCCCAAGAATAATATTATCTAATTCTATATAAGGCATCTGTTTTTTTGGATTTCTCGAAAAATCTAAAGTATATATATTTTCATAAGGAATTTGTGCCATTTTTAGATACAACTCTAATTTTGTACAATAATGACTATGACTGAGTGAATTCTTTGGGCGCGGGAATTGATATAATTTTAACATGTTAACTCCTGTTTTTTGTTTGTACTCCATCGTATGCTAATCCATGCAAGTCAGCATTATTCTTATACCCATTAAATAAATACGAGGCAATGATGTTTATTAATGGATCACTCATACCATTTAAGAATGCATAATTTATATTATCTGACATATGATGATGCTTGTGATGGTCTTTTGATAATAAAATACCATACTTTTGTAACTTGCTTATTATAGTGTTTTTCTTCTTGGCATTATGACACCAGTAATGAGAGAGTTCTGCTAGAGATGATAAAATAGCCACACTTACTAGAAAAAAATTTGTTTCCCAAGAACAAACTGATTTATGTTCTAAAAATACTAAAACTAATAAATATATCAGCAACCAATTTTTTGCTCCCGATTCGTAAAAATATACCTTAAGCGGATGCATTGTTCTATATATTGGCTGTTTGTGATGTAAATGAAAAGCAGCTATTAGTGGGCCAACTATAGAAGTATAGTTAGTACTATTGTCTATAATCATATGTACTATGCCATTTATAAAATCTGTAAATACAAAGGCTAAGATAAATATAAAAAATAAACTGAATATTTGCGGCATCCCTGAATAAGAAAAACCCATTAATAGCTTAATCAAACAAAAGAATTGCAGGGCAACAACTCCGAATGCAACAAATATACCAAGCTTATTATAGAAAATATTATTGTTATACCGTTGCATCGCTTTATTAAATTCTTGGATTTTTTGATCTAACATATTTTTATAATTATTTTTTAGTTTTAACGAGTCTCCATACAAAAGAATAAATACTATGATACTCATCTGCATGAGTATAGTTACATATCAACTAGATAATCAAAATTAAACTAATTGCAGTTAAATTTTATACGTTGACGCTGGCTATGCTTCTAATTTTCATCTTTACCGTCTTGTAAGAAGCCACCTACTTGACTAGCCCAAAGTTTAGCATAATGGCCATTTTGATTTAATAATTCATCATGGCTTCCATCTTCAATAATTTTGCCACCATCAAATACAAGAATTCTATCCATATCTAATAAAGTTGATAACCTATGGGCAATAACAATAGTAGTACGGTTTTCCATTAATAACTTTAAACTTTCTTGGATCATTTTTTCTGTAACTGTATCTAAAGCAGAAGTAGCTTCATCAAGAATAAGAATCTTACCGTTTTCTAACATAGCACGAGCAATAGCAATACGCTGACGTTGCCCCCCTGAAAGCGCTGCTCCCCGCTCACCAACAATAGTATTGTAACCTTCAGGTAACTTAGTAACGAATTCATGACAATGGGCTTTTTTTGACGCTTCGTATACTTGCTCATCGGTCGCAGCTTGATCACCATATTTAATATTTTCAAACACTGTGCGATGGAACAATGTAGTGTCTTGCGGGATCATAGAAATATTATGTCTTAGACTTTCTTGCGTAACTTCGGCAATATTCTGACCATCAATCGTAATCACACCCGATTCCACATCGAAAAATCTTAATATAAGATTAACAAAAGAACTTTTACCACTACCAGAATAACCCACTAACCCTACTCTTTCACCAGGATTAATAATAATATTCTTATTGTTAAATAATTTTGTGCCTTTATTATAATGGAATGTAACATTCTTGAATTCTATCTTACCCTCAGAAACATGTAATTCTTTAGCACCAGGTATATTAACGATATCAAATGGATGTTGGATTAACTGTAATGACTGACGAATAGTACCAACCACACGAAATAACTCTGTTAATGCTTGGCTAAAATACCAAAATTGATTAATGATAATAAAAGAACTATTAATAACAAACACAAAATCACCAGTGGTAATCCTGTCTTGTTGCCAGTAATAAATAAGTGAATAAAGCATGACCCCCATCATAATGGTAACAGGTATATCAATCCACCAACGATAAATATTAGCAGCTAGTATTAACCTTTTATTACTTAACTTTTCGATATCTTGGGTTTCTTGCGCAAGACTTTTTTCATAATTTTGTTTAGCAAATAATTTAACAGGAATAATATTACTTAATATATCTACAAAAACACCACCTAGATCACTTTGATTATCAGCGTTAATTTCAGCAATATCATTAACCTTTTTAGCTTTAACAATGATAATAAGCATGCTGATGACAATCCACACCAGCATGATTAACGAGAATGTTAAATTTATTGTCATCATAGCGATGATAGCAGCAAGAGTTACTATACAAGTAGCGATAATGTTCCATGTGACAGTAAGTCTCAAGGTTTCCATAGCAACCGCTAAATCATTAATCTTGTTAGATAAAGTGCCTGTAAATTTATTGCAAAAATATTGATAAGAATGATTAGTAACGTAATCTAAAACTGTCATCCTAATATCAGCTTGAAACTGAGGGACAACATAAGCCTGCCACCAATTTTGCAGTCTAATCAATAAGATCAAAGCAATCCACGCCGTTGAACCCAAAATAACTGCTGGTTTAATTACTTGAAAAATATTCTGTTTGTCGCTATTCCCCTCAACCGCATCAATCACCATTTTAAGCGCATAAGGAATTACAGTTGAATCTAAGATCAACACTAGAGGCGCTATAAAGAATAAGAAAAAGGATATTGGCTGCTTTTTGTAGAAGTAAAAACTAAGTCCAGTAATGGTAGAGGGGAGTCTTTTCATCAGTTTGTGGTATGTTTCCTATACTTAATAATATTTAATAAGCTAAAAGTGCATATTATAGTACACTGCTAAGATTATAGCTAGACTTTACTTGGTAGGCTTAATAAAATTATATTTTAATTTTTCCCTTTAAAATCATGGCGTTACGTGTATAGCCGTATAAATTCAAAACGCTATCTTAGATGACCTTAGCTACTTCAGGATGCCAATGTAGGAAGGTAAGAAGGCAGGAAGGTAGGGTGGTCTAGAACTCACCAGATAATTCTGTACAAATATGTTTTGCACGGTACAATACGCCCAAATTCAGCAATAATTATGAGCACTACTCAACATGCATTCACTTACAAAAAAAATCTTCACTCTATTCTTTATTATACTTAGCTCGATCAATTTAGGATTTGCCAATCCAGGTAAGTATTATATTTTAGCCGGAGGGGAAACGGGTGTCTTATCCATGCACAGATTCAATAGCAACTGGAAAGAAAAATATGACACTTTAAATTTAACTGGTGGTATAGATTATGGTCAGTACTTCTATGAGTCAGGCTTCAGTTATGCTTTCCCAATAACAGGTGGCATGGCGATTAGTCGAGGACCACAAACAATATATCTTGATTATGAACATAAGTTTTATAATTCCTATGTTGATGCTAATCGACGTTTTGCAGTCACTGATCGCATGAACATTATTACTGGTGTTGGTCTTGGATTGTTGAATGAAAAAACTTCTATAAAAGCACCACGTTATTTAAATTATGGATTAACCGGAAGCTACAAGTCTCAATCTCAGGCACTACAAGGAAGAGCAAAGATTGGCGCGCAATATCAATTTACCGAAAAATTTAATACAACTATAAATCTTCAAGGACAAGGAAGTATAATAGACGCACCTCGTATGCTAGGCGTAAATCTTGTTTTTAAATATGACTTCTAGCAATTAATATTCTCGCTAAAACAAAGGATTGCTTTAGCGAAGTTAACTTCTCCAATCTAGTTCAAAAATACTCTTCAGTCTGCTATACTCGTCAAAATTTTATTACCTAACAAAAACATATTCTTTTATGCATGGATTTTATCAAAACTTATCTGATCAAATTGACAAGTTAAAAACTGACGGTTTATTCAAACCTGAACGTGTATTATTAACCCCTCAACAAGCCGAACTGCAAGTTAACAATAATACATTAATTAATTTATGTGCTAATAATTATCTGGGTTTAGCAGACAGCCCAGAATTGATCAACGCAGGTCAATCTGCTCTAGAACAATACGGCTATGGTATGGCCTCTGTAAGATTTATTTGCGGCACACATAATATTCATAAACAATTAGAACAACGCTTAAGCAACTTTTTAGGTATGGAAGATACTATATTATACTCTTCCTGCTTTGATGCTAATGGTGGTTTATTCGAAACTATTTTAACGAGTGACGATGCCATTATTTCTGACAGCTTGAATCACGCAAGTATTATTGATGGCGTACGTTTATGTAAAGCCAAAAGATATGTTTATGAAAACAATAATATGGAGCAACTAGAACAGCATTTGATTGATGCCAATAAAGCAGGTGCACGGTATAAATTAATTGCAACTGATGGTGTTTTCTCTATGGACGGCATTATTGCTAATCTAAAAGCTATTTGTGATTTAGCAGATAAATATAGCGCTTTAGTCATGGTTGATGATTCACACGCTGTTGGCTTTTTAGGAGAAAACGGTCGTGGTAGTCATGAATATTGTGACGTGATGGGTCGAGTGGATATTATTACTGGAACTCTAGGCAAGGCATTAGGTGGCGCATCTGGTGGCTACACTTCTGGTAAAAAAGAATTGATTACTTGGCTAAGACAACGTTCGCGTCCTTATTTATTTTCTAATAGTTTAATCCCTGTAGTTGCCGCCACGTCAATAAAAGTACTAGACTTATTAGAAAGCAATTCTGAATTACGCAAAAACTTACAAGCCAATAGCAAATATTTCAGAAATCAAATGACTAAGTTAGGATTTGACTTAGTTCCTGGTGATCACCCTATTATTCCTGTTATGTTAGGTGATGCCAAACTTGCATCATTGATGGCAGAAGAGTTACTTAAAGAAGGCGTTTATGTCATTGGCTTTTCGTTTCCAGTAGTGCCGTTAGGTAAAGCCAGAATCAGAACGCAAATGTCAGCAGCATTAACCAAAGAACATTTAGATAAAGCGATTAATGCTTTCTCTAAAGTAGGCAAAAAATTAAATATTATCTAAAAAATTATGAAAGCATTAGTAAAAGCAAAAAGTGAAATAGGGTTATGGCTAGAAGATCAACCTCTGCCTAGCATGGGAACCAATGATGTCTTAATTAAGATTAATAAAACTGCTATCTGCGGTACAGATATCCATATTTATAAATGGGACGATTGGGCAAGAAAAACTATACCTGTTCCGATGATTGTCGGTCATGAGTTTGCAGGCGTAATTGTAGATATTGGGTCTGAAGTAAAAGGCTTAACTATAGGCCAACGTGTTTCTGGCGAAGGTCATATTACTTGTGGACACTGCCGTAACTGTCGCGCTGGTAAAAGACATTTATGTCGAAATACTCTTGGTGTCGGTGTTAATCGAACTGGTTGCTTCGCAGAATATTTATCTATACCGGCAACTAATGTCTGCCCAATTCCAGATGATATTACTGATGACCAAGCATCAATATTAGATCCTTTAGGTAATGCCGTGCACACTGCTTTATCTTTTGATCTGGTTGGCGAAGATGTGTTAATTACTGGCGCTGGCCCAATCGGTATTATGGCTGTAAGTATTGCTAAAAAAGCTGGTGCTCGCTATGTTGCCATCACTGATGTTAATGATTACAGATTAAACTTAGCCAAGAAAATGGGTGCTGATGAGGCGATTAATATTAACCGCCATAATATTAAAGATGCTATGAAACAGCTAAAGATGCTTGAAGGTTTTGACGTCGGTCTAGAAATGTCGGGAAATCCCGATGCTATTGTTGATATGATTGAAAATCTTAATCATGGTGCCAAAATGGCCCTGCTTGGCATACCGCCAAAAGATTTAGCTATTGATTGGTCTCAAGTTGTTTTTAAAGGACTTCACATTAAAGGCATTTATGGTCGAGAAATGTATGAAACTTGGTACAAAATGATTAGCATGCTGCAAAGCGGCCTAGATATAAACCCCGTTATCACTGATCATTTTCATATTGATAATTTTCAACAAGCATTTGACAAAATGTTAGCTGGCAATACAGGAAAGGTTATCTTAGACTGGAATTAGGTACTAATTTTATTATATTGTTGATCAAGTAATATTATGTCATGATGATATAAATTAAAGCATCAACAATATAGTTATGAACCAAGTAGAATTACCAGAAAACGAAGAAGCACGTCTACGAACTCTCTATCAACTAGAGCTGTTAGATACACCGATTGAACATAATTTTGAAAAAATTACTCGCCTAGCTAAAAAAATTTTTTCCGTACCTATCGTTGCTATAAGTCTTATCGATAAAGAACGACAATGGTTTAAGTCCGTACAAGGATTGGATATCAAAGAGACTCCTCGTTCTGAGTCAATTTGCAGCTATACTATTCTCAATAAAGAACCTCTAGTTATAAAAGATATCAGCTTGGATCCCAAATTTAAAGATTTACCTATAGCTATAAACCCTCCGCATGCTAGGTTTTATGCTGGCTGCCCTATTACTATGGCTAATGATCTTAATATTGGCACATTATGTTTAATCGACATTACACCCAGAGAGTTTACTGAAAATGATATTAACTGCTTGAAAGAACTCGCCTGTTTTGTAAAAGATGAAATAACTAATCACGTTAACAGTTTTGTAGTCAATTATGAAAATAAATTATTAACAGATGAGTTATCCAAGCTACAACGTGTAGCAGCTATTGATCCCCTTACTCAGCTTTGGAATCGTGTAGGTGTCAGAAAATTTTTTGAAAATGTTAGAAATAAATGTTTACGCAATGGTACATCATTTGCTCTAGGATTAATTGATCTTGATCATTTTAAACAAATCAATGATCAATATGGCCACACCGCTGGTGACGTTACTCTCAAACAAGTTGCTACTATCTTAGTTAATGCAGTACGACAAATGGATACTGTCGGCAGATGGGGTGGTGATGAATTCTTAATTATATTAGATACTCATGAAATAGACAAAATTAAAGAAATCTTTGAGCGTATCAAACAAAATATTGAAAATACTTCTATAAAATACAACAATGATGTATTTTCTTTATCTGCTACAGTTGGTGTGACTATTTTTGAACCGAATATTAATCACACAAATGATGAACTCGAAGTTATTTTAGAAAAAGCTGATAAGAGCCTATATGAAGGTAAGAAATCTGGAGAAAGCGGACAGGTTATCTATTATAACATAGCCTAATAGTAAGCCTGGTGGTAAGCCTAATGTTGTAGATGATTTTCTAAGCATGTTTCTGTCAATGCAATAGGTAACTTAACTGACAACATGTCACTAGTCGATAAATAATCTAGGATCACTTCGGCATTTATTAAAGATTCAATTAAACTATGATGCTTTAGTAACGGTAATTTTAATTTCTCAGCAAGCACACAATCCAGCATCGCGCTTTCAACTTGGACCAAACCCGTATAGATATCCATATTTTTTTTCAGCATGAGATACAAGGTCCAAGCGTGACCATAGGTATCATCAATCCGCGATAGACGATTTATCTCTTCCCTATTTAATTCTAGCGCCTCACCCATAGGTTTCCCAGTTTTTGTTGTGTAGATTAATAATGGTACAAAGCTTAGAAAAATTCAAATGCCTAGTAAATGACATTAGATAACACACTTAGCTATGCGCGTGGCTCAGAGTGATAATTTTCGGCAGACCAACGCATAAAGTTTATTTTACTAGTGCTTAAATTATTATTAACTAACCAACTTTCGTATTCATTTATTACAGTTTTAAGTAATTCTTGCTTCCTAAAAGGTAAAAAACCCTTTTCCCAGCTAAATTCTTCACGCGCTTTTTCTATACTCTCATCATTGAGCAAAACAGCTACAGCGGACACTAAACCTGAACGATCAACTCCACGCATACAATGAATCAACAATGGTTTTGGTGAATTATTAATTACTTGAATAACATTTTGCAATTGACTTGATGTCGGTAATCTTCTCGAGGATAACCTGATAACACTAACCTCTATGCCTTCATTTTTAGCATAAGTAATAGCTTTTTTAATATTACCTCGCTCTTCATTGCCTCTTAAGTTAAGTATGCTTTTTATATGATAAGAATCACGCCAACTTTTTATGTGTAATGCTGAAGGCTGTGCACTGCGATAAATTTGCTGCGGTATAACTTCTCTGAAGTTATTCAGAAAAATAAAACGATATAGATAAAAACTTATTACCATACCTAAAAATGCTACAAAAACTAACAAAAACTTGTGACGCAGTGATTTCTTAAGCACGCTTACTCCCAGCTAATAGGTACAATTTATGTTATATTATACATTGAACCTAGATTATTTATGTAGTATTGCTGTACATTATTTATCTATGTGTTAAATTATAAACATCTTTATTTTTAACATGGAGCTAACACATGTTAGATTCTTTTGATCCTGTATTACTCGCAAGAATTCAATTCGCTTTCACTGTAAGTTATCATATTATTTTTCCGTCGTTTACAATTGGTCTAGCCAGCTTTCTAGTTGTTATTGCAGCTTTGCGCATAAAAACTAAGGAAGCTATTTTCGATGATATCTATAACCTATGGGTGAAAATTTTTGCTGTTTCCTTTGGTATGGGCGTCGTATCGGGCATAGTTTTATCATATCAGTTTGGTACTAACTGGTCCGAGTTTTCCCATCGTGTCGGCAACGTAGTTGGACCAGTCATTGGCTATGAAGTCTTAACAGCGTTTTTCCTTGAGGCCTCATTCTTGGGTATTATGCTTTTTGGTCGTAAAAGAGTTTCACCAAAAATGCATTTTATAGCCACCTGTATCGTTGCCCTTGGAACATTAATATCAGCCTTTTGGATTTTATCAGCCGTTAGTTGGATGCATACCCCTACAGGTTATTCTGTAGACAAAAATGGTATTTATCAGCCAGAAAATTGGTTAGAAATTTTATTTAATCCTTCTTTCCCGTATCGATTTATACACATGGTTACAGCTTGTTATCTAAGTACAGCTTTTTTAATTGGTGGCGCGAGTGCTTGGTATCTCTTAAAAAATAAATATGTAAAACATGCAAAGATTATGTTTTTTATGAGTATGTTAATGGCCTTATTTGTTGCACCTATTCAAATCGTGCTTGGTGATCTACACGGACTTAATACCTTAAAGTATCAGCCAATAAAAATAGCCGCCATGGAAGGTGCTTGGGACACAGAGACCAAGGCACCATTTAGAGTCTTCGCTGTTCCTAAACAAGCTGAGATGAAAAATGACTACAGTCTTGAAATCCCATATGCTGCCAGCTTAATTTTGACACACAGCTTTGATGGTGAAATCAAGGGTCTTAAAGATTGGCCAAAAACTGAACATCCTAATGTACCGTTTGTATTTTATAGTTTTAGAGTGATGATCGCCTTAGGACTCTTAATGTCACTAACTGGGATTATCGCATTAATTTTATATCGCAAACATAAATTATTTACGACGAAATGGTTCTTACGCTGGTGCATTCTAATGGCACCAAGCGGTTTGATTGCCATACTAGCCGGTTGGTTTGTTACAGAAGCCGGTCGACAACCTTACTTAGTTTATGGGCTATTACGAACCGTTGACTTAGCTTCTAAGGTACCGGCCCATCAAGTTTTATTGTCTTTGATAGCATTTATAGTAGTTTACTGTTTTATTTTCACAATGGGAGCTTATTACATGCTCAACTTAATCAAAAAAGGTCCTGCTTCAACTGAAAATAAAAAAGATGAAGACCTCGAAATCTACGGACAACATAGTGTACTTAAACCCTTATCAATAAATGAAATTTTTCATTTAAAAAAATAACCTAACAATTTATAGATTGAGAATAGATCATGTTTGATTTCGGCACTTATATAGATTTACCTTTAGTATGGGCAGCAATAATAGGTTTTGCTATTTTTGTCTATGTAGTCTTAGATGGCTTTGATTTGGGTACTGGCATCTTGTTTCCTTTTGCTGCTAGTGATGATTGCCGAGATAAAATGATCATGTCAATAGCCCCCTTCTGGGATGGTAATGAAACTTGGCTTATCTTAGGTGGTGGCGGCCTATTTGCAGCATTTCCGTATGTTTATTCCATAGTCATGCCTGGTTTTTATGTACCCCTAATATTTATGCTATTAGCATTGGTTTTCCGTGGTGTTGCTTTTGAGTTTCGTTTTAAAGCATCTGGTAACATGCGGACATTTTGGGGTTATTGTTTTCATTTTGGTTCTCTTGTTGCTACTTTTGCACAAGGCATCATATTAGGCGGAGTAATTACAGGACTTAACATGAAAAATGGTAAGTTTGCCGGATCGCCTTTTGAATGGCTAACAGCATTCTCTTTATTTTGCGGTATTGCCGTTACTTTTAGTTATGCGCTACTTGGCAGCACTTGGATAATCATGAAAACTCATGGTGAAACGCAAGAATGGGCTCGTAAAACAGCTAGCTATATTAGTATTTATGTTTTATTTTTTACTGGCTGCGTCAGTTTATTTTCGCCACTGATTAATAATTATATTTTTGACCGTTGGTTCAACTCTGAACATATTCTAATTATTGGCTGGCTACCTCTTTTAGTTGTTACTTGCTTTTTTTTCTTGTATAAAAATTTATATAATCTTACTCCAGAAAATGATCATCGACCATTCTTATTAACTATTGCCATATTTACATTGTGCTGCTTAGGATTATTATTCAGCATATGGCCTTATATTATTCCTTATGAAGTAACTATCTGGCAGGGAGCTACATCATCACGGGCACAATCTTTATTATTAGTAGGTGCAGTTCTTGTTGTACCTGTTATTTTAGCTTATACAGCTTATTCTTATTATGTATTTAGAGGTAAAACTGATCTAAAACACTATTAAGATTTGTGATGTTATAATGGCAGTCTTCTTTTTGGCGTCATATCGACATCTGCTGCTTCGCTGATTGCCTGCTTATCTAGCACCTTTTTTATTTCTAAGTAAGCAGCACGGAATATAAACTCAAGATCTGTTACTGGTGGTTTATCACAACTAAATACATCAATTTCTTGAGAATGTGTAAATAATAGTTGTCCATTTTTATCTAAGATTTGGATTGTTGTGATTATTTTTTTTGCAACAATTATTGCTTTGAAACCATGAGTTGTTAACGTATCTACTTGGTCATACTCAGCAATAGTTACTGAATAAAAAACCTTATCAAAATTATTTTCGAATTCTTCAAAAGATAATAACCTATGGATTAATCCTTCACTAATCATCATTTGAGTATTAGCTGCAGCACTACCTATAACAAAATTTTCAATTGCCTGTGGTTCTACAACTTCTGGGCAAATTGAATAACCAATGATATGTAAAATTTCTTTAGCTTGCGCATATCTATGTGACGTTATACTTTCTGGTTTAGGTACATCTTTTGCCGCTATACCCAAAACTGAAGATTGTGTTCTCGCTTTTTCTCTGGGTCTAGTTTTTATATTATATTGAATATCTGATCTGGTAATTATTACTTCTTTATGTATTGTAGGGGATAGTACTTCATCTGAAAGTCTTAAAACTGGGCGTAGCTCACTATCAGTTTCAGTTTCAGTTTCAGTTTCGAATTCAGTAATTCTTGATCTAAAAAGCACACCTTTTTTACTTGAATAAAACGCTATCGGCGCACCATTTATTGAATGACAACTATGCCTTGCACTTAATTCTAACTCTGTGCCACCTGGGGTTTGCCAAGTTGTGTTTGGAGGAGTTTTTAATGGAGTCCCTTCTACTTGAACAACCTTAGCTGCCAAAGGTCGCATAGGACTAGGACTCTCGAACAGAGGGCCTAAGCGACTAACAATCTCTTTTTGTGGGGGAGAAAATGTTACGGGTACTAAAGTTTGGCTCTGAATTACAGCTATAGCCTTTCTATTCGGGTCAGTTTTTAACTTACGAAGATGGAATAATGGACTGGCATCTTTATGAAACTTTTTTAACTGACTGTTTTTTTTAGGTTTTTTTGTTGGCTTACCGTTTGGCATAAAATAAAAGGCTAAATTATTTAGTCATTATGATAAATCAAATATAAATATTTTGCAATAGGTAGCGACCTAGATAGTGAAACAGCGAATAACCTCAACATTTGCGAAGCAAATATTTTTTCTCCCTTTGTAGATACTAATGCTTTGTAAAGGGAGAAAAAATATTATTCGCTGCGCGAATAATCTCACCCGTTAACTCTATTCTACAAAACTTATAATAAGTATTTACTGGTGAAATTTTTATCCGCTCACTTCTTCTTAGACCTGTAAATTATGCCTCAAAACGCAATTTATCTAAGCCACGAAAAGCTATAGCCTCAGAGAGATGGTTCACTGACACTTCGGAATCTTCTGAACCTTGAGCTAAATCAGCCACAGTTCGAGCTAGTTTCAAAATACGATGAAAGACTCTGGCAGAGAAACCTAATTTATCCATAGCATGCTGCATAAAGCTTCTTGTAGTTGAATTTAATCGACATATTTTTTCTAAACTTTTATGATCTAATTCACAATTTAAAACATTTTGGCGATTTAATTGTAATTGCTGACATAAATAAACCTGTTCTCTTATTTTTATAGAGTTAAGAATATTTTGTTGTTGATTATTGTCTTGTTCATCTGTAGAAGTTATTAATTCTTTACTAGATAAAGCTTTGACTGCTACATGCATATCTAATCTATCTAATAATGGTCCAGATAATTTTTGCCGATAGCGTTTAATTTGTAAATCGGTACAACGACATGGCATGCGTTCATCACCTAAATGTCCACATGGACAAGGATTCATCGCAGCTATTAACTGAAACTTAGCTGGATACTCAATCTTATTAGCCGCTCGCGAGATCACAATTTTGCCAGATTCTAATGGTTCTCGTAAGACTTCTAAAACCTTGCGATCAAATTCTGGCAACTCGTCTAAAAATAAAATACCGTTATGAGCTAAAGATATTTCTCCAGGTGTCGGATTCTTGCCGCCACCAACTAAAGCAACATGTGAAGCTGTATGATGTGGAGTTCTAAATGGTCGACACATCAAACTCTCAATCGATAATCCTTGCTGACTTACAGATTGAATAGCTGCGACTTCTTTTGCTTGATGCTCATTTAAATCTGGCAGTAAACCTAATAAACGATTGGCTAATAAAGTTTTGCCGCTACCAGGAGGGCCAAAAAATAAAATACTATGACCGCCTGCTGCCGCAATAGTCAAAGCACGTTTGGCTTGATACTGGCCTTTGATTTCATTGAGATCTAAATATTTATTATTATTTATATATTGCTTTTGAGAAATATAAGGTTCTAATCTTACCTCTTTTCTAAAATGACGACATATTTGATCTAAATTCTCAACTGCGTATACCGTAACGGAATTAATAAACACGGCTTCATCGGCATTAGCTTTAGCGACCATCAAATGACGGCTATCATCTTTAAGCGCCATTGCTGACGGTAAAATGCCTTTTACCGGCTTTAGATCACCCGACAATGCAAGCTCGCCGATAAATTCATATTCTTGTAATTCGTGTTTAGGGATTTGCCCGGTTGCAGCTAATATTCCTAAAGCTATCGCTAAATCAAACCGTCCCCCTTCTTTGGGTAAATCAGCCGGACCCAAATTAACTGTAATGCGCCTGATTGGAAATTCAAATTTAGAATTTAAAATAGCTGAGCGCACGCGATCTTTACTTTCTTTTACGGCAGCCTCAGGTAAACCTACAATCGTAAAAATAGGATTGCCATTAGAGATATGGGTTTCAACAGTTACTAGCGGGGATTTTATTCCATGTTGCGCACGAGTATAAACTAAAGATAGTGACATTAATCTCTCCATGTATAATATACATAAATTTTAGAGATTAATGTAACAGATTTCTTATGAACACACTAGAGTTTATTTAAGATTTTCTAATTCTGTAATTTTATTACTTAATAATTCTAATTTTTGACGAGCTTGATCTAAAACTTTAGTTTGAATATCAAACTGCTCTCGCGTGACTAAATCTAGATTACTCAAAGTTTTATGCAGGACTGAATGGACCGTCGTTAAAATCTCTTCTTTTAATGAACCAGTATTTAAACTACTACTAGTTCTTAGATCATTCATACATTTATCGACTAATTCAGTAAGTAAATTTTTATCTAACATCAGCATTTATCTTAATAACACAATAATAAAGTAAGATTATACCGCAAAACTTAAGATTTATCATAACTACTATCAAGACGGACGATATCAGTTGTCCGGAAGTTCCGGACAGCTGGACTAGAAGGGATAATTACAGGAAAATGTCCTCTCCTAAACTCGTGACGTTCTAAATAGTCATATATTACAATAAGTTATAATTGGGTTGAAAATCAACGAGTTATGTCTGTGCAAATGTGCTAACCTGTTAAAGACGTTAGTCAATCCTGAGCGAAGCGAAGGATCTGATTTCAAACACCTAACACCTCCTCGCCAACGCCCAGAGCGAAATATTTTTAATATGCGTCTTCTGCAACAACTTAGCAACTGCCGCCACCGTACTACCTGTAGTGACCACGTCGTCTATAATCACAGCAGATTTATATTTAACTTTTTTATTTAAACAAAAAGTATTTTCTAAATTACTAACCCGACCCTGTTTATCTAATCCCATTTGCGGTTCGCTAGCTGCAAACTTTGCTACTAATGACGTATCAATAGGTATATCTAGTTTTTTCGATAAATGTCGTGCTATCTCAACAGTCTGATTAAAACCACGCTGTTTTAATTTAGTCTTATATAAGGGCACGGGAATTATAACTTCTGGTAGTTTAGCCAGATTATCTAATTTAAATAAACTGGTATTTAAATATTCTAAGAACAAATCTGCTAATAACCTACCCTTGGTTAAATCACCTAAATATTTAAACTGCTGGATTATCTTATCTATCGGGTGATTATAACCAAAAGCTATTTTTATATCGGACCAAACAAAGTTATCAGCATCATTGTGATTAAAAGTATGTTTGTCAGCAACTGTTTGCTGAACACACAAGTTACATCTGGACATACTGGCTAATAATGGCCAGTGACAACGCTCACATTTCTTTTCTAACCTTAGTAATAGCTGATTACAATACAGACAGATGTTTTTTTCATAGATAGTAGATTTACAGAGCAGGCATTGCCTCGGTAGAGTAAAGAAGTCTTGATAGGTACTTACTTGATTGTTAACCTGGTCGACTATAATAGTTGACAATTTATTCAGTAGCTTTATCATATTAACAAATCTCTATATACATAACTAAATAGATGCAAACACAAATCAGGCACGATTGGACTACTACAGAAGTAGCAAACCTCTATACTCTACCGTTTAACGATCTATTATTCAAGGCTCATTGTGTTCATCGTGAAAATTTTAATCATAATGAAGTACAAATTAGTACTTTGTTGAGTATTAAAACTGGTAGATGCCCGGAAGACTGTGCTTATTGCCCGCAAAGCGCGCATTATAAGACGGCTACAGAGCCTGAGGCTTTGTTATCTGTTGAAAAAGTTATTGAGTATGCAACGATAGCTAAGAATAAAGGCGCAACGCGTTTTTGTATGGGAGCAGCATGGCGTAACCCACCAAAAAAAGATTTTCCTAAAGTTATCGAAATACTAAAAGCTATTAAAGATTTAAACTTAGAAACTTGCATGACCTTAGGCATGCTGTCTGACGAACAAGCAGCAGAACTTAAAGCTGCTGGTTTAGACTACTATAACCATAATATTGATACTTCCCGTGAATACTATGAACGAGTGATTAATACTCGTGATTTTGACGACAGACTAGCTACCCTAGATAGACTTCGCAAAAACAAAATTAATGTTTGTTGCGGTGGTATCATGGGTATGGGCGAGACTACAGAAGATAGATATAAGTTCTTACAAGAGCTTGCTAATATGCCAAGTCATCCTGGCTCTGTCCCGATTAATCAATTAATTGCGATCCCTGGTACACCTCTAGAAGACAGTGCTACGGTTGACTCTCTAGAATTTGTCCGGATAGTCGCTGTAGCCAGAATTATGATGCCTAAATCTTATATTAGGCTATCAGCAGGCAGAAAAAACATGTCTGACGAATGTCATGCCTTATGTTTTTTTGCTGGTGCCAATTCTATTCACTATGGCGATAAGTTATTTGTAACCCCTCTACCAACCACAGAACACGATCAAAACTTATTTGCTAGATTAGGCATAAAACCTGAACAATACCCTCATCAACAAAACAATGAATGCACTACCGAACAAGCAAACTGTGCAGTTGGTTAAGGAAAGCCAAGATAAGCAAAATAATAAGCAATCTATACAGCATCAGCTACGAAAAAAGTTACAATCACACTATGAGAGTAACTTATTTCGTTCTCGTCTAAAATATATTGCTAATGCAAATATTGAACAAAAAAACAAATTAAATTTTGCTAGTAATAATTATTTGGGTCTTGCTAATGACGCTAGTCTTATCAAACAAATACAAGATCTCTTGCCTAACCTTGGTCTTGGTAGTGGCGCCTCTAATTTAATCACAGGTTACCATCATATTCATCAAGATCTTGAGCAAACGATAGCTAAGCAATTAAATTGCGATGAGGTTATTTTATTTTCATCTGGCTATATGGCTAATTTAAGCATAAGCGATGTGTTACTTAATCTAAACCAAGATACTATTGCTATTCATGATCATAATAATCATGCTTCTTTATTAGATGGATCAAGACTAGCAGGCTGTAAATTAGCCAGATTTAAACATAATGATACAGAACACCTAAATTTATTGTTAAATAAATATAATCATTATCAAAACAAATTTATTTTTACCGAAAGCTTATTCAGCATGGATGGCGACTTTGCGCCATTAGATGATATTGCTTTATTAGCTAATCAAGAAAATACTAGCCTAATCATTGATCACTCGCATGGCTTTGGTTTATTTGATTTGAATAATAATCAAAACTTAAAAACCATAAATAATAAAATTATTATGGGTACTTTTGGTAAAGCCATAGGTTCTTCAGGTGCCTTTGTAGCTGGCCCAAAGTTATTTATTGAAAGCTTGATTCAATTCGCACGTCCTTATATCTATACAACAAGTATGTCGCCTATCGCTGCTGCAGCTAGTTTGTTAAGCATCCGCGCCATACAAAAAGACAACAGCATGCGAGAAAAGTTATTTACTAATATTGATTATTTCTGTAA
>JACCDT011438951.1_pt1 | contig 40376 bp, 55 predicted proteins | sample 7446291 | NCBI WGS metagenome assembly JACCDT01 (sample SAMN15323446, study PRJNA562643) | freshwater metagenome | isolation source: river surface water | place: USA:Blue River Watershed | collected 2017-08-17
AACCTTTGAGTTTTTGATTTAAATAAGTTTCGTATAAAGCCCATTTCTTTCTATTTGAGTTAAGTTTTCTAATAATTTATCATATTGTTGTAAGGTTGAACTTTCAAAATCAACAGTTTTAACCTTAAAAATAAATTTGTCTTTGATGTCTTGGCAATATTCTAACCATTTCATAATTGGAATAAAATCATTTACTTCCATATCATCTTTATACCAATTCCAATATTGTCTTATAACTGGATTTGTATCTGGTTCTAATCTTTGATTGGTCTCTAACCAATACACCATTTCCATGTCATATCCTAAGGAATTTTGATTTAAAACTTTTTTCCTATAAATGATATTGTTCTTTGGAAATCTTTGAAAATATACCTCTATATTACCCTCAGGCAAGTCGTTGTGTGACTTGTTTACAAATGTTTCTTCAAAGGTTAGCATATCATAAACATAAATAAAACTAACCTCATTCAAAACCCAATGTTGCCAAGGATTTTTTAATATTGGTATGATCAGTTTCAAAACTTTTTTTACAAGTATAACTAACTTTTTTCAAATTACTAAAAACGTTAACAATATTAACAAAATTAGAATGGAGTTACCTTTTTGAATATTTCTTTAATAAGAACATTTGAGGTTCCGTTCATTTTTTGAAAATAACGCCCAAACCATTCCCATTGTCGTTTAATAAATGAATTTTTTAAAATTGATTCAAATTCGCGATAATTATTTCCTTCTTTTGCTTTCATTAAAGCATCTTCAAAATCTTCATATTTTGAAAAGGTTTGTTCATTCAGTGCTGATTTTAGTTTCATAGTTTCCTTATTATAATTTATTTTGAATAATTCTTTTAAAATGTCCAATATAAAATTTATGTTAGTTCCATTTATACAATTCCAACAATATTAATAATATTATCATTAAAAACTACTAATATTTCGTCATTAACATCATTTACAACAAACATCCCATCAATACCACAACTTAAAAGAAAGTTTGATATTTGTTTAGAGTTAGAAAATCCATAAAATCTTCCTATTGCGTTGTAACATTCTTCAACATCAGTCAATATAGAATATTCTCCATAAGTAGGATTTAACCATATCCTTTCGTCTTTCTCATCTACTTCTATTCCATTTTTAGAGAGTCCATTATACACCTGCTTGCATTGTTTTGGAGTAACTTTACCGTTCAATATATTTGCACTACTTGATATTCGTATTTCAGTGACAATATCTCCATATTTTTTTGCTCTGACTTGATTAGAAATAAAATATATTCCCCATCCATGATAGTTTGTTATATGATCACTATTACGCCCAACCATTCCATAATCAAATTTTTTTATTTTAGTTTTTGATCCATGATACCACGTTATTGAACTGATATTTACTTCTAATAGTAGTCGATTTAATAGATTTTTTAGTTTCATTTTTATTCCTTTGAAGTTATTTTAATTTTATAACCATCATTGATAATAATATTATAAAAATTTTAATGACTATCCGCATATTGTACCCCAAATTGGCGCACTCATAATACGTTGATTTTCAATGATTTAGATTTCATGGTTAGGTTTTTCTCATTTTTCTGGTACTTTTACCAATCAAAATCTGTATTTTATGGACGACAAGGTTAAAATCATTGAACTTAAAGACCGCATCCTTGAACTGGAAAAGGAACTTCTGAAAATGCAGGAGGACAACCAAAAGTTAAAACTTGAATTGGCAGAGGTAACGCAGAAGTATTTGAAAACCCTGCCTACCAAACCCTACCTCCGCTAATTCAAGGTTGGGTCAACATGACTTTGTGGTTGTTCATATTCATCTCGAATCTGCTTAATCTGGTTTCGTATGAATTTTTGCTCTTCCAAAAGATAATCTTTGCATTTTTCCAATCGGCTGACATATTCAATCAGTTCGACAATTTCAGCCGAATATGAACCTGTGTACGTTTGGGTGCTTTTGCTTTCCATTCGGTTAAACTCTCCCGCTCCGCGACTTTCTGCGCAAGTCTTTGATTTTTAATTAGTTATGTTTTTGGTCTTGGGGTTTACTTTCTTATAAATATCCATTTTCACTTTAAAAACTCAAATTCGTAAATCTTAGGTTTAATCTTATCTGCAAGATGCCTTAATTTTTCTCTCATGTCGCCAATCAAATTCTTATAGTTCTCATCTGAACTTTTATTGTTCATTTTTCCTGTTTCATTCCTACCTTGAAAATATTCCCTAATTTCATAAAGGGAAGCGTTAACATTGCAATTTGGTTGGTTATGGTAATATTTCCAGAGTTCACGGGCAGAATCTAAAACTGCTGTTGCTTCGTTGGAAAAGGTGAGTGGTGTTGTTCTTTGTATGTGAGTGCCAAATAAATCTCTACTGTTCTCAATATTCAGTTTGCCAGTTATGAATTTGCTCATAAAGCTGCTCTCAAAATTTTCCCTTGCGTTTACTTCTTGCTCTTTGAATGGTATCCAGTGATTTATGCCGTATTGCGTTTGGATGTGAGTATTGAATAAAGTAAAAATTAAACAGTCATTTTGAAATTCTGTGTCTGTTTCCCATTTGTTGTTTGGGAACAAAAATTGGTCACGGTCGTTTAACCAAGTTTGGTCAACGCAACGTCTAACAGCATAATAAATTGATACTGGAATTAGATTTTGCGAACTAATCCAAATTCCTCTTGGATTAGCCATTTGTTCTTTTTTATTGAGGATATAAACAATACCGTTTTGTTGAAAATCGTTTCCGTTAGTTCCTGCTAAAAAACCAATGAAATCAGTTTTAACTTTATATTGGCTAATCCATTTACTGATAAACTCGCTTTTTTGGGCTACTGAAAATGTTTTAGTTCCAATAAATTCACCAGTTTCGTTGAAAACATCAGATTGAGTTGAGGTAAAAGGAATTTTGTTCTCGGTATTCCAAATTTTAAACCCTATTGGGAAGTTTCCTTTAACATTGTCAAATGTCCAAGCAGGAACAATAAATGATTTAAGTAATTCGGCTTTAAATAAATTTCGGAAATCATTAAAAGCAGAACCTTGCAAAGTTTTTAATTTGGAAAATTCGCCAAGAATACAACCATCTATTTCCTTCAAAATTCTTGTAAAGAAAAGGGCATACACCTCTCTACTTGCTGCGCCGATAGAATCGGCATACTTTGTATGTGTTTTTGATTGATTCACCCCTGCTTTCCCCTTATTTCCGACACTTGAAACTTCTGCGTATGGTGGATTGATGTAAACAACTAATTTCTTTCTTTTATCTGGGTTGTAGATTATGTCTTGCAACCCCTGTGGAAGTTTGGAAAAATCGTCGTTCAAAAAATCAAATTGAAAAACATGATTTTCCAAAAGTTTTGCGCCATGTTTAATACGGTCGTGCATTACTTTAACGTCTGCTTGGTCTAACGTGCTTGCCCAAATGTTGTATTTGTTGGTTAGCCCCGCAAGAAGATTGCCTGTACCTGCTGCACAATCCCAAATGTAATATTCGTCTTGCCAGTCTTCACCTAAAACGTCTGTTAGATATTTTTGAGAAAGTTCAACCCAAATCTGCGGTGTAAAAAAACTGCCTTTGCGTTCTCTCACGTCCTGCGGAACAAGTAAGTCTCTGCGCTCTATAATGTAGTTTTGAAATTCTTTAATCGGCGGGCGTTTGTAACGCTTCCAAAATTGCTGATATGTTTCTTTGTTTCTAATGTTGATTGTAGCATCAAACATTTGCTTGATGTTTTCCTTCGCAATTTTATAGCCTTGATTTTGAAACATTACAAATAGGCTATCTCGAATTGAAGTGTCATCTTCGGTTATGTTAGTGTCCCTATCATCTACAAATAGGTCAGCCAAATAAAAGTCGCTATCTAAAATGTTCGCTTTTTTAAGGTCGTCCCAATTAACGTCAATTATTGTTTTTATAACTTCAATCCAACGTAAGTAGATTGGAAGGAAATTGTTTTTGTCTATTTTTATTTTGCTCGTTTCTGTTGCTTTGGCAATATTATTTGCAATGAAAAATTTAAGTTCTTTTTCGTCTTTTAAATAGTCATAAATGTAACTGTTTTGTCTAAGATTAGTTTCAATTCTTTCCTTAATAAGTTTAAATTCTTTTGTTTCATGGTTACTTGGAGTTACATTCCAGTTAAAATCATTTAGGTAAAAAATGTCTTGAACGCTGATGTATGGAACAAAGGCAATTTTTTTATAGTCAAATGCGCCAAGAAACTCTGGTGGCATTGTTTTATCAAATGCTCTTGCCTTCCCAATTGTCAAAATGAGTTGAACGAACATTGTTGGAATATCAAAGTCACCTGTTTTTGCTTCTGCCCAAAGTAGTGGCGACCTTCCAAAAATGTTGCTTTGTTTGGGGAAAACACAAAAGTCAATGTTGCCTATTACTTCCGTTGTGTCAAATGATTTGAACCAGTCTATACCGACCTTAATTTTTAGAGATTCTTCCCTTATGTTTTTATACTTCATTTTATCTGTTCCTTTTAACTTAAATCATTAACAATCACATTAACAAAATTGTTCTTTGTAAATTGCTGATATTCATGTATTTTTGTATCATAATTAACGAAACAAAGGTTATGAACATCTTACAATTCATCTCAACTTTCCCCACCGAAGAAAAGTGCCTTGAACACTTCGCTGCAATGCGTTTGGAAAGAGGGATTAAATGTGAAAAGTGTGGTTGTGCAACGAAACACTACTGGCTTCAAGACCAAAAGCGTTTCAAGTGCAGCAAATGTAAAACGAAATCCTCTTACAAATCCGGCACTTTGATGGAAAACAGCAAATTGACCATCCAGCAATGGTTTATGATGCTCCATTTGATGACCTCAACCAAGAAAACCTTCTCTGCCCTTGAAATGCAGCGTCAGTTGGGTGTTAAACGGTATGAGCCTGTTTGGTACGCCATGCACAAAATCCGCTCTACAATGGGCAAGCGAGACGAAAAGTACAAACTCATGGGAGAGATTGAAATTGATGATGCTTTCTTTACCACCGTTGATTTAGACCGCGACAAAGAAGAAGAAATGAAGCGTGGTCGTGGCTCACAAAAGAAAAGTCAAGTCATGGTAATGGTTGAAAGCGTTCCATGCGAACCAAACAAATCTAAACACCGTCCTTCCCGCAAAATGGGATATGTCAAAATGGTTGTCATGGACGACCTCACCAGCACAGGTATCAACTACGAAGTAAAGAAAGCAGTTGATAGTCAGACAAAGGTTCTTACAGACGGTTGGAGAGGTTATTCTAAACTTCCAGAAGTAGTTGCAGAACATCACCAAGAAACAGTACCAGCCGAACAAGCCCACAAAAAATTGCCTTGGGTTCACACCAACATTGGAAATTCAAAGCGAGTGCTTGACGGTTTTCACCACTCAATTGGGAAAGGTTATCTCCAAAACTACCTGAATGAATTTTGCTACAAACTGAATCGCAGGAACTTTGAATCTGATATGTTTGACAGGATAATTACGGCGGGTGTAGATGATGTATGGTACAAGAACAAAGGGCAATACTACCGTTAAATTTCAAAGAACTGATTTTGAAGCCTTCCACTTTTGGAGGGCTTTTTTTGTTTTGGTTCGTACATTTGCTTTCTAAAATCTTTCACTATGATAAAATTGGACTACTCAAATTTGGAATTTCTTGATGAAGAAAATGGTAAAAACCTATCGAATGTCATTATAAATAGAAAGATAAAGACCGCACTTGACCACCTTGAAGTAGAATTGACCGGAATTGAGGTTGGGGATATTCCAATTATCGTCAATTTTTCAGGTAAAATGGTACACGACCATATTCCTAAAACTATGGTTAAAAATATATTGCCAAATTCCCTTCCTGCGGAGATTCGTAATGCAATTGAAGGTATGATAAATACGGTGCTTGAAAAGCACATACCTGATTATAAATTGCGTACCAATTCGTTTTTAGAATAATTTTGCTCGTTCCGTCTGGTAAGCGTTCCATAGCATGATATTCAACCCACCCATCAAGCGAGACTAGGAAATTTTTGAAATCCTCCAAATCATTTTGATTGGGGATGTAGTGATGTGGATAACTTGTCAATTCCCTTATATCTACCTTCTGCATTTCATTGCTCCTTTGGTTGTAATTATCATGAATTTTTTGAAAAAAATACCCGTTATGACCTATAATAGTGGTTTTGGAAAGTTTTTCATGTGGATTTTCCTTTTTATTTTCATTGGATATAATTTATTCAAATGGATTAGAGAGTTGTATTATGAAAATGAAAACGCGAAGGGTGTCATAAACTGCATACTTTTTATTGGGGCTTCACTGTTTTTCTTCGGATAATGCGATATTTTTCCGAATCAAAACCTAAATAGTTGATTTTCAGTAGATTGCGAAGTTGGGGTACAATATGCGGATAGTCATTAAAATTTTTATATTTTTCAATCATTTTACTAAAAAATTCATTACGTTTTTTATCAATTGGATATATTACAATATTATCAATTTTATAATGTAGTAATGGGATTATTTCATTTTTAAATATTTTTTCAATTGTATTTCCACGGACTCCTATATGTTTATATTCGGGTTTTGGACCATTATATTTTGGTTCATTATTGATCAAAAAATATGTTTCTAATTCAAAATCTTCTTTATGTTTAGTAAGTTCACATATAATTTCAGTATCTGTTGAATCAATGAAAGACCATTTAAAATTACCAAGTTTTTTATATAAAAATACATTTTCTAAAATTAACCTAAGTTTCATCTGTAAAATTCCAATGGATTTGTAACAAACAATCCAATATAAGGAAAGTTTAGTGTATTTTTTTGTAAAGTTAGTTGATTCAAATAAAAGGCATCATCTTTTGGAATCTTTGAAATAATCCAATCAAATAACAATGAATTATAAATGATCCCATTTATGCCAGGATTGTTTTGAACATTTATTTGATTGTATTGTTGTGAATCAATTTCTAAAATCGTATTTAAAGGACTATTTCTTTTCTGAACAAAGAACCTTTGAATCTTTCCTTTCTTATAATCATCCATTGTTGGACTTGGAGAATAAGAGATTGGAGGGACATAACGGTTAATTTCATTTCCTGTTATTTGATTGTATCTAAGAATGTCTTGTGTTGGGTTTAACCTTTTTTCAAATATTTCAACACTTGTTGGTTCTGGCTGGAAGCCTGTGAATAATTGACCCGTTGGTAAAATATGGTAACTACCAACATATAAACTTCCATCTCTTAATACAAATTCATCTCCACTGGTGTAAAGTCCAGTTTTGATCTGATGTAAATTGAAATAAGGTTGAGATATACGAGGCATTTATTTATAACTTTATATAATCCATATTTTTGTAATAAGCTAAGATTCCATCAATTTGAGTTGACCAATCTGATTGTTGAATAGTGTGTTGAACCTTCGTTACCATGAAGTAAGATTTATAAGCATTTCTCCATTTAGGCGGAACTTGAGTAGATGAGATTGCATTTCCTGGAATAAATCCCCAAATACCATCAATTTCTAAATTAATACTTAAACCTGGATAATGAACTGTTTCATTTTTAACTGTATCGGGATTATTGCGATATAACCTTCCCATAATTGATTTTAAAGCATTAATTTCTTGAGCATCAAACTGGTTCTTTCCTAAGTTTCCTGGATTCTTAATCAAAACTTGTTTATCAATTAAAGCAAGATTAAATTCTTTACTTCGTTGCCTATCAAGATCATCTCCACATCCTCGAATTGCAGCAATGGCGTCTCCACCTTTACTTGAACCTACGAACATTGCAGCTTTATATTCTTGAGATCCAACATTTGATTGAACAGTACATGTTCTTGTACTTCCATCACCATCAATTGGATCAAATACAGGACAAGGTAATGAATCTGTAACACCATAATTCTGGTCAACAACAATTAATTTTTTCAAATCATCTGGATGTTCAACTATTCTTAAACTAATTGAACCTCCAACACATGATGAAATGTGATCGGAAAGTTTTTTAAAAAAATCAATCACATTTACAACTTCGTTTTTTGTATCTTTAATATTAGTATTATCTGCGTTTGCTTCTCTTTGTTTAGTTGCTTCATTGAATGCAGAAACAACAACATCACGATGAACTAAGATATTTTGAATTTTAATATCTCCGCCTGAATTTGATTTAACTGCACCTAAATTTTTGCAATCCTTATCGAAATCCTTTCCTTCACCATCGTTATTTTTATAATTCGCATCTCCAAGCAAAAGAACTGTTAACGGATCTCCACTTGTAATTCCTTCTGCAATTTTGCATTTTGAATATTCCGGATCAAATTCAATTTTTAATTTACTGAACTTCTCACGTTCGTGCGCAACACTACATCCATGTGCTTTTAAAAGTTGATCATTTATAATTCTATTAACAACATAACCTAAACTCACATAAACTTGATTATTTGCAGATTCGACTTCACTTTGGCCGAAACCGATGTATTTTGCAATTGAACCTAGCCATGCTGAAATTTTTTCAAACTGATTTCTAATATAGTTACCATCGTAAATTACGATAGCAGCATCTTTGTTTTGACTTCCAGGATTGTAATCTTTAAATGAAGTTATGACTTCTCCATCTTTAAGGTCATCGATTGACCATTCACCATTTTTTTGAGCATCTGACGCAATTAATTCTGCTAAACCTTTAACTGCGTGTTGTTTATTGTCAGTTCCAGTTATGTATTTCAATGGTCCAGAATTACCACTTTGACCACTTCCGCCAATGTCATTGCAACCATTACAAACAACAATTTGCATATCCAATGTTTTAATTGCTTCCGCCATTGAAACTGCCATAAATTCACATAACCAATGACCATCTTGAGTTGTGTTAAAATTGAATGTTGCAACTTTAAAACCTTTCAATGTTTTTGAATTACCATAGCCCCAATTAGGAGTTGCATATCCAATTGAAACATCAATTTCATTTCCAGGTAAAAGAAAAAAACGTTGAACAGTTTCAAAATCACTCAATTTATAACATCGAATTCTTCCTGTAACTTTTCTTGCTAAACCATGCTCTCCAACATATTCAATTGTAACACTTTCTAAATCCGGTCCTGGTTTAATTGATCCACCAGTATAATAAGTTTCTTGAACTTTTTTTTGATCATTTGGTAAAGACATTGTTCCACTTCCACCACAACTCATATCATGACCTACAATCTTTGCATAAGCAGGATTACGAACAGATGTACTCTTTCCTCTTGCAGTTTGATTTGATTGTTTAATTAAATCACTTCTTGCTTGTAAGATTGAAGTAACATTACCTTCAGGTTTTCTTCTATATAAGGATTCGGCCATTAATTTTGCGCTTCGCTAAATTGTTCGTTTATTTCTTCTTTTAATAATGGAAATGGAATTCTCAATCTTGTTCCAATTGGAATTCTTAAAGTTGCGTTGTATAACTTGTTAACCTTTGCAAGAATGATCCAATAACGGGAATCACCATAATATTGATATGCAAGTAAATCTAATCGATCACTTGCTTTACTAATGATGTATTTGTCTGTACTCTTTTTTTCAAATTTAGGATAGTACAAAGTCGAATATCTTCGCTTTCCTTCATCGTTTTTAATTATTTCAGTGTATTCTTGATATCTTTGCATTAATTTTCCTTATAATCAAATAAAATAACGTTGTGATGCATCTGGTCTATAACCTTGACTATTGGCAAGAATCTTTATTGTCATGTTTACATCAGTATAAATTGGCCTGTTTTCAACCCACGGAAATTCAGGCTTCCAATCATAGACTAAACTTGTTATCACACCATAACCCTTGAATAATTTTCCAATTTGAAATTGAATATGCGGACTGTTATAACCTTGACCTGATTGATAAATGGGATAAGTCATTCTACCAAGTTTTGCAAGTAGTTCTTCATGATTTCGTTCATGTTCATCTTTGTTCATTCCAATTAAAAAGAATCCAATGTTGTATTGCCGATTTGCTCCAGAATAAAAGACTTTTGGATCAGCTCTACCCATATCAAAAAATTCACTGTAACTTGGATTTGAACTATCTTGTAATGATGTAATATGAGCTTCAAAAGTTAGTTTCCAATCATTTTCAGATAGTGGACCAGTTCCAGGATCATGTCGATGGAAATAGAATAAAGTTTTATCAAAATCTGAACGTGGTCTTGGCATTAATCTGGTAACTTTTTAAAGTTCTCCTTTAACCATTTCATTAAAACGGTTGCGGATGTCTTATTTAAATTTAAATTATTTGTTGATTTTCCATCAGAAAAAAATTTGAACGATGCAGGAAATTCTCCATCAACAACAATTCGATTTAACCAATTTCTGTAATATGAATCTTGAATTGCAGCATCTTCTTTAAATATTTCTTTCATTTTCATAATCGTGTATTCCTTTTTTTTAATTATTATTCTTTGCTTTTAAAATTGAATTTACTTTTGAACTATCTAAATTTACATTTGAATCTTTCATAACAAGTTGTTGTAATAATTGAACCATTTGCATCATTAACAATTCCATCTTTTTATTATCCGGAACTGTATTATAAATATCCTGTTCATTTTGTTTTTCACGAACTTGCTGATTTAACATCATTTGAGTTTGTGCAACCTTTTTCGGATTCAACAATTCCTTTTGTGCGACTGCTTCTTTTTTAGGTGGAGATGGTTTTGCAACTGGATTTTGAAATGGAGTAACCTTTAATTGTGGTTGGTATTCTGGTTGTATTTCAGAACGTAAACTTTGAGTTTGAACCTTTTGAGTGATTTTTGATTCTAAACCAAATTTAGTAACCTTTCCAAAATTTTCAATATCAATTCCATCTAAAGATTCTTGTAATAAACTCAAATTCATTCCAAGTTTATTAATGGTTTGATTTAAGATTTGTAATGGATCAGCTAAATTTGCTAAACGTTCAAGATCATTAATGGCATCATTTCCACCAAATAACTTTGAAATAACATTTCCAGTTGAACTCATAGTTTGGAAACTTAATAGACTTGCACCAAGAATATTTACACTTCCAGCCAATGCTAACAATTTCATAACTGGAATTGACGCTAAATCAATTAACGATTTCTTAATTTCAGTTAATGGTGAAAAATCTAAATTTTGAATGTTTTGGTTTAACATCTGAATTGATGATCCAAATAACACGATTCCACCTGATGCTAAAGTTAAACTTCCAGCAAAGGCGAGTATGAATGGAGAAACTAAACCTAATCCTGCTGCAACTATTCCAAATCCAGTTAAAGCAATTCCAGCTTTTGCTAAACTTCCCCATTCAATTTGATTAAACATCTGCATTCCAGTTGCTAATGGAATTAAACTTAATCCAAGAGCAGCAATTGCAACTGAACCTAATAATAATGCCGGAGAAGCTGAACCTAATAATGTTCCAACTACACCTAAACCAAGTAAAGCAACTCCGGCTTTAGCCAATGAACTCCAATTAATTTTATTGAACATTTCCAAAGCATAGGCAGTTGGAATTAAAGCTGCTCCTAACAACCCTAATGCAACCGATCCAAGAATCATTGCTGGACTTGCACTACCTAATAATAATCCAACTCCAACTAAACCACCTAATGCTACTCCAGCTTTTGCTAAATCTTCCCATTTTACAGATGCAAAATTTTGAATTGCTTTTGAACTAATCCATAACGCGCCTGAAAGAATGACTAAAGCTGCTGCTCCTTTAATTGCTGTTGTTTTGAATGAACTTAAACCATCTCCAATTCCTTTAAGAACATTTTTAATTGAGGTTCCAATTCCACTACTCAAATCTTTCATTGATTGTGAAATGAATTTAACAATATCAGTTAAAATTGTTTTTAATCCAGACCAAGCACTTGAAAGAATATTTTTAATCACGTCAAAACCTGAACCCATCTGTTTTCCAGCGTGTTTAATTGGTTTATCGGGTTGTTGTTTTGAAATAACTTTTTCTTCAATACTTTTTTCAGTTACATCCTTTTTACTTGTTTTAACCTTTTCAACTACTTCTTGAACCATTTCTGCTTTTGGAAGGACTTTATCAACTTGAGTTGCCATTGCATCAATCGAACCAGTTAAATTTGGCGCAACTGTTAATTTTGAAAATAAATTTTTAATTTTACCAAAAACAGTTTTAGCAGGTGATTCTAAACTTGAAAATTTCTTACTTGCGTTTTTAATTGGATCTTCCATTGAACTTTCTAAACGTTTTTCCATTCGTTTAGTAAAGGTTCGTTCTAAACCTTCTTGTAATGATCCCAATAATACAGGAGCAAGGCCAGATAAAGCCATTCCTAACATTGAGTTCATATTTGAAGCCATTTCACTGGTTTGTTCTTCACCTTCTTTTCTTATAAATAAAAATGAAGAAGCACCATGAATTGCAAAAGCAGTTAAGGTTTTACTTGCAATATCACCAAATAATTTAAATCCAGATTTAACTTTTGATGGGTTCATAAATCCAAGACTTGTATCTTTACTTACTTTTTCAATTGTTTGTTTAGTTTTTTGAGTTGATTTTTCAACTTCAACATTCATTTTTGATGCCGAACCTTTGACTTCTTGGATCTGTTGTTGAGCTGAAGTTTTAACTTTTTCAATTGCTTTTGTTGACGATTCGGAAACATTGTCAACAACAACTTGAGTTTGTGCAGCAACGGTTGACGTTGTTACAGAAACATCTTGTTCAACTTTTGAAAATAAACCTTTAACAACTCCACCAATTAATGGAATTTTTTTAATCAATCCAAATAATGAATCTTTAATAAAATTAAATGCCATTGGAGCTTTTTTTAATAAAAATACACTTCCCCAAATTGCACCAATCCCATAAATAACTTTCTGAATCATATTCAAAGGTTGTAAACTTGATTGTAATGAACCTTTGAAATCAGTAACTCCACCAGTTATTAAATTAATCACTTCTCCAATCATTTTAAATGGAAATAACAACCCTTTAACAGCAGGTGCAATAAAACCAATAATTTTGCCAATTCCTTTTAATCCAATTACAATTAAATCAATTATCGGCATAACAGCATCAATTCCGTCTGCAAATGCTTCTGCTAATGGAATTAAACTTTTAACTAAGACACCTTTGATTTTATCCCAAGCAATTGCAAGTCTATCTGTACTTTGAAGTTGTTCTAATCTATTTTTAATATCATCTTGTGATAAACTTGAAATATCGCCCATCCTATCAAGGTTCGAATTTAGATATTTCTTTTGTTCTTCACTCAATCCGACCATATCCTGATTTAACTTAACTGCTTTAGTCAGTTCTTCATTTGACATTCCTAAAGTTTTTGCAATTTTAGTCCTTGTTAAATAATCCATCTTATTGAATTGATCTAAAGAACCAATTTGTTTCATAATACTTGCAGTCATTCCTTCTACATCACCTGTTAAACCTTTGTCAAATGCTTCTGAAAAATCAATTCCCCTTCCTGTCATTGCTTGAAGTTCGTACATATCAGTCATAAATCCTTCAAGATCTAACATTTTTTGAGCAATTGAACCTGCTTGTTGTAAACTTAAACCCATTTTACGAACTTGAATAACAGCACGAGCAGCTTTATCAGGCATTCCGGCAAAATATGTTGCAACCGTTTCTGCGCTATCAACTAAATCCTGAGCAACAATTTGCGGACTTAATCCTGCCATTTCCGCCATGTAACCAACATTCTTTTGAAGGTTTAAACTTAACTTATCATCAGCTCCAAGACGTGAAAAAGTTTTATGCAATTCAACTGCTTGTTCATTTCCATAACCAAAATATTTTCCAACCTCATTTAAATGTAAGGTTAATTCTTGAGCATCTTTATTTGTTAAGTCAAAAACCTTACCACTACTTCCAATCATTTTACTTTGAATTTCTTCAATGTCCTTTAAAGTTGCAAATTCATTTCTTCGAGAAGTAAGAGTGTCAAGTTGAACATTTAATAATTGGTGAGCTTGGTTTAGACTAACCTTCATGTTCTGAGTTAAATCTTTATATTTCTCAGTCAATCCAGTTGTAAACTTATAAATTGCTGCAAAACCAATAACCATTAATGTTAATGGATTTAAAGCCGCAAATAAAGCAGGTTTAAAGTTTTTCAAATAACCTTGCATTGCTTCTGTTTGAGTTGAACCTTTTTTAAGTTCATCTACAAATATTTCAACTCCTTTCTTATGTGCATTTAATAAATCAATACTAACACGAGAAAGACCTAAATATTCTCCGATTCCTAATGGCATAATGGCGTTGATATAATCAAATCCACCACCAATCTTTTGAACCATTTTTTCAAAGCTATGTAAAGAACCAACCGATTGCTGAATTCGTTCCAAGGTTTGCTTTTGATGAAGGACGTTTTCCTTCATTATTAACAAATCATTTACTTTTAACTGAGCCTGTTGTGCAAGCAATTCAGTTGTTAAACCAGTTGTTTTCAATAATTCTTTTAACCTCTTATCTTGTTCCTCTGTTTTTAAAGTTCCAATTGAAATTAAATTAGTAATTTCTTCAAAGGTATTTGATAATTTTGAAACTAAATCATTTTGTTCAGCAATATGCTCAAGTTGGATATTGAACTTTTCAAACTCTAAACTTCCTTTCTTTAATAATCCATTTGCAGTTCTAATATCACCTGTATCAATATCAATTTTTATGTCTAAACCTTGCAAGTCAGCAGCCATTTGTTTTATCATTTGGTCTTGTAACTTTTTGTTCATTGTAAAATATGTTTTTAACCCCTCTATCCTCGCATTTTTTTCATTATCTATGTTCGCAAGTATAGTTTGTACTTCCTTGTCAAGATCTTTCGTTAAAGGGTTAAAATGTACATCAAATTGAAAATATTGACCACTCACATTTGCAGCAAGAGCATCAATATCACTTTGAACTTTTGAAAGTAAGTTATCCAAACCTTTAACTTGTTCAAAGGTTCTATCAAATAATTGATTCAAATCAACTTTCTTGTTAACCATTTGTTGAACAATTTCATTACTTGAACTTAAACCTCCGGTTAACTTATTGGCAGCATTTTTTGAATCCCGAACAATTTTCAAAATTTCATTGTGATTCTTTAATAATTTTCCAGATAAATCAAAGGTATCATCAAGAACATCATAACGTTGTTCCAACAATTCCAAATAATCTTTACTGTTTTCAATTAAATCATCCTCAACATCTTCAAGTTCACGAAACTTTTTAACAATTTCTTCTAAATCCCGTTTTGTTGCTCCACGTTCTTTTGCCCATTTTTGAGCAAAATCATCATTAACTTCCAAACCTTCACGAACATGTTCAATCAAGGCTCTGGCATCTTGTTCATTTTGACTGAACCCGCTTTGAAGTAAAGACATTACTTTTAAAAGTTCACGATTGATCCGAACTTGTTCTTTACTCTGAGAACTCGTTGTTTGAATGATTTTATACAATCCTTCAATTAACTTCTTTATTTCTGAACTTTCGTCTTTTTTTGCCATAATTAACCTTGATTAGGAGATTTTTTATTTATACTCCAGCTCTTACATTCCTTTGATTCAGGCCATCGTTTACAAATATAATCAACTGCTTGTTGGTATGTCTTTTGATAAGCCTGTTGTTTTTGAATTGATTGTTTTAATTGATCCGAATTCAATTTCATGTTAATCTTATTTAGGTTTGCTTTAAACAATCCCATTAAGATTATTTTTCCAATTTCAGTAAAGATATTTTCCTGTAAATTATTTATTTTTTTCATATATGTTAACCTTTTGTTAATAGGCTTAAAAATAAGTATTCAATTCATTCCTTACTTATATATATTACTAAAACACGAAAGTTTCCAATATGCAAGTATCATCTTATTTAGAAAAAATAATTTATGAAAAAATTTACGAGTTATTTGATGATACTTTAATTGAAAATATCCAAGTAAATCAATATTATGATTGGCTGAAAAATCCTAAAACTAAAAAACCTCTCCAACTGGATTTTTTAATTTCCTTTAAAGAAAAGATTATTATAAATGAACAACTTCATGATGTTATATTGGCTTTTGAAATACAAGGACAACAACACTATAAAGAAGTCAAAGATTTTCATAGAAAAAAATCAGATTTCAAAAATCAACAAATTCGAGATAAAATTAAATTCAGTATTTGCAAAAGTAAAGGAATTCCATTAATTAGAATTAAGTATAATAAAATTACATGGAGAATGAATTTAAAACAAACAATTCTCAAACAGTTGTTAAAAATAAAATCAAGCAATGAATTTGGACATAAAAATAAAAATTATTTAATCGAACATATTTCCAATCTAACCAAATTTAATTATAAACTAACCAATATTGATAAAAATGTGTTGTTCAATTTAAACGAACAAATATCGTTTTTAAAACAAAATGACTGATTTTTACGTTCCATATAATCAAATTAAATTTTTCACGACAAAAGAACGTGAGAACTATCGCCATACACTGGCGCATAGAATTTATTTGTATATATGTCATTATCATCATGGACGTATAAGATGGCAAGATAGAAAAAAACTTGTTCAATTATTTAAAACATCACATTCTACTTTAAAAAAATCATTTATTTACTTGTATTCGCGAGGTTTAATTGAAATTAAAAACGGAGCATGGATACACGCAATTGGTAAAAAGAAATTAACTGAAAAGGTTCTTCCAATTATAGGTAGAGACTTTAATATTGAATTTAAATTTGAATATAACTTATTATTTGATTCTAAGAAATTTTTAAACCATTTATTTTTAACTATTTTCCAATCCTCAGCTATGGTTCGAGGTAAGGAAGTGAACTCACGTAAGAGTGTTCCCCTAACAAATCTATCCGATTGCAGGTTGCAAGGCGAGGGACTGAATGAAAATTCGGTTACCGACAATCAAAATTCAGGGTTTATCCAATTACAATCACTTACTTATCTTGCCAAAATGGTGGATCGTCATCCAATTACTATTTTTAACCGTAATAAACAAATAAATGCCGAAAATCATTATTTGATTACGGATAATCCTAAACGTGAAAAAGAAAGTTCAATGCGAACTGCCTTAACTAAAGATGGATTCAATACTAAAGAATATTCTCCTATTGTTGGATTCAGAGATAAAGAAAGTGCAGATAAGCATTTAAAAGAACTGAAGACGAAGGATAAATCCTTCTTACCATGCTTTACTATGGAAGCAAATCATGGCGGTTGGGTTATTGTTAAACAAATTCCTGATCGTTATCTTTTCACTGTAACAACTAAAAAAACTTTTAAAAACTTTAATCACGACTTTTCATTTTTGCAATCCTCGCCTTGAGGAAGAAATGATTATATTGTTTAGTGGTTAAATTTGTTTTTTACCCAATTTTGATGTACTAAGGTTGGGGTTTATTTGTTAATGAGTTGTTAATAGGATAAAAAGATTTGGTTGCAAATGTTCGACCTTGTAACTTTGTTGTATTAAATTTTTAAAAATGGTAAAAGAAACCTTAATATTTATAATATCATCTGTTGGTGGAGAAATTGCGATAAAAGTCGAACATACACATGGCGAATTTACTATGTTGTGGCGTGGAAATCCTTTAGAACTAACAGCCGATATTTTAAATCGATATCAATTGTCAAAAGATACTATCAGTTATGATTATGTAAGTATGGTTCATAAAGATTATGGTACTATTCAAGAATTTGAAAAATTCCAATGGAATTTTAAAGGATTTTTAAAACACTTACGAAACATTTAAACAATGAACACCATTGAACAAATAAAATTGCACGCTGCGGAAATAATCGCAAAGGGTGCGCCTTTTACAAAACAAGAATTAAAAGTTTTGGAAATATTTAATTCATTGAATTCTGGAAAGGCATTTAATGCAGGAAAACACAATGCTAAAGCAGAAAATCAAAAACTTATACGAAAATGAAATCGAAAAAATTAATCAAATTTGAAATTCAAGAAATATTGCATCATAATGAATTTTCGATCAAAGAATTGATTCAGATTCTCGAATTTATCAAATCAATAAATAAAACAAAAACATGATCACAATTTCAAAAACATTACTTGAACAAGCTGGTTATAAATGCTGGAAGGCGAATCCATTTGAACCACATACTATAAGCAGGTGGCACAAGCTGATCACTGATGATATTGGAATCAAATATTTCATCAATATCAATGAAACTGAAGGTTTGAATCCGGATTTAAACAGCGATGAAGAATTTCACAATTTCTGGCCTTTTATTAAATTTGATATTGAAGTTCCTGGTTTTGGATTTCAGTCAATTCAAGTGTCGTTAGTTCAGTGGTTTAACGAGAGTGGAAAATTTTCTCAAATTACCATTGAAAAGATGGAAGAAATGTGCGAAGAAATTTTTCAAAAGTTGAACGGACAATATTATGAAATTCGAACAATTTGATCATATCATTTGCGCTGATGCAAAAATAGGGGTTGGTTTTATTACCTTCCCCTATTATTTTTTTGTTGTGCTTCTTCTGCGGCTTTTGCTTCAGCTTCTTTTGTTCGTAATAATTTCATATAGTAATAACTTCGAACATTGACAGGCATGTTATAAATCTGTTCAAAAGTTAAGCCACCATTTGAATAATATGATAAATCAAATATTTGATCCATCATTGTTTGATCATACTCTGGTGTCAGGCCAAAAAAAGTGTGATTCGATGGGAATTGAAGTACGAAAGGGTTCTCCATTTACCTCATCAATTAATTCAACTTCCATATTTGGTCCTGGTGTAATCTCAGCAACATATTCACGGAATTTTCTGGAATCTCTTGCTAAGAATTCATTCTCAATGAATAAACGAATATATTGTGGATCTGTATTTCCATTTACACTTAAAATCATTTGTTCTAATGTTGAACTGATTCTTTTATCTTCTTTTCCAGCAATTTTCTTTTTAAGTTTTGAATCAATAATTTTTTGATCTCCAACTGTTAAAAGTTTGAATTCAAGAACATGTTTTCCTAATTTATTTTCAAATGTGTATTCAAATGAATTATTAAATTTGGTTACTAAGGTTTCATCCAATTCTTTATTTTCAATTTCTTCTAAATTGACATTAACCTTTTGTTTGTTTCCTGATGGAGTTGTAACGGTTACTTCATAATCCTCTCCATAACCATAAATCCTGGATGCAATTAATAATGCATTTCTGTCTCCTAATAATAATGTTTCATAATTGAACTTTGGAGCAATGACCATTGATTGTAAAAATTTATCAATAACACTATTATCTCTGATGTATGATTCTGTTGTTAGGATATTTTCTTCCTTTGCAGTCATAAACTTCATTTCAACAGTTCCACCAGTTAAAAGACTGTTTTCATGATAAATCAAACCTTTACTTGGTAATGGAATGATATTGGTTGGAAATGTTTGTTTTGTGAATTCTTGATTTTGTTCAACTTGGGTTAAATTTACTTTGCCTTCTTGCATATTTTTTTTGTTTTTAATTAAAAATGAACCTTTTTATATAAATATCAAAAGTTTTAAAATTTTCTATTTGTTAATAGGATAAAATTATTTGGTTGCAAAGCGTTAAAATTGTTTAGTGAAATTTAATATTTCCCTCAATCAATTAAGTTTGGTTGGGGGATTTTTCTTTTATGTAAATTGATAACCACCTTCGGCTTTATACAAGGCAAAATCATAACTTATAGTTAATCTTGGCTGAACAACTTCTTCAGTTGAATAATCAAATTCACCAAAATTAATTAAATTTGCAAAAGCTCCAGTCAAGGTCCAAGTTGCTAAGAGGTCATCATTTGGTTTCAAAATTTGAATAATGATGTCTTTCTTATAATCGTCTGCGTATTTATCTTTTCCAGTTTCAACCTCTTGGTGCAATCTATTCATATAACCCCATAATTGATCCATTGTCATTCCTTCATACGCATATAAGGTTAACTCAATATCATTCCACTTTGTTTTTCCTTTAACTTTGATTTGAGTATTTCCATATTCAATTACAATTGGACTATTATCAATTTGAGGCAGATTTACTGCTTTTGCATAAAAACTCACATCTTGAAGTTCATTGAATTGAACCTTAAAACGCCAAGATGTAATCGGATCATATTGTTCTGGTGAAAGTCTGGCCATAATTTTGTTTTCCTTTAAATTCCTATTCCTGGTAAAATTTGATCAAATCCACCTCCACTAAAAGGTTTCCATTCGGCGTAATCATACCTTATAGTCACATCTATTTCAATAACTTCATCATTCCCTCTATCCATATCCCCAAAGTTAACTGCTTCAAAAAAAGCGCCATATAAGACCCACGTAGCCATTGGAAATTCTTCAGGGCCAAGAATTGAAACTCTCATGTCATGTTTGTAAGTTGGGGCTTTTTTATCTTTGGCATCTGGAACATATTGATGATCTAAAAGATACTGCCAAAAGTTTAATAATGTTATTCCTTCAAATTGATAACATCTTAATGTAATTGGATTCCACTTAGTCTTTCCTTTAACATAAAATGAACTATTACCATGATGCAATTCCAATGCTCCATTCTCAACAGTTGGTTGTTGAGCTGAACGAGCATACCAAATTAAACCTTTCATTTTACTTGAAAAGATGGTATAACGAAACTGTAAACTTGGTTCAAATGGACCTGGAAATAATAATCTTGGCATATGTTTTTTTATTTATAAATATCCGAACCTTTAACTTTTTTATCATTAACAAATTATTAACAGTTTTAGATTTGGAAGTTAATTCAAAGGTTTATATCTTTGTACTATTAATTAACTAAACAAGAAAAAAAGATGAACTTTTTCGCAAATCATACACCTGAAACAAATTATTTTGACTGTGGTTTTGCAACAAATCAACGCAATACACGGTTATATGTAGTCGGTTACAACTGCAATCAAGTATTTACATGGCGTGATTTTATTCCGTGTGTTGAATTGTCAAGTAATGGCTTCCACTTTGGAATCTGTTTAGGAATTGTATTTGGTATTCAAATTTTGTTCATTGATTAAACGAGGATGCCGAAAATCGTATCAAAGAGTAGGCAATAAATTAAAAATATTATGGAAGTTGGAACAATGTTCTAATATTGTTGATTTTAAATATATTTTCAATATAACTGAAACAACAATAACACAGGATGATTTTGTTGTTAACCCGTTGGGATTTCGATACAAAAAAGAACTTCTGCAACATTGTAAGGAGTTGGAAATCAACATTCGATAGTTATAAAAGAATAGGGTCAAGGTTTTTACACCAAGACCCTATTTCATTTTTATAATATTGTTGTTTGTTATTTATGTTGATTCAAGAACTTAAACGTTCCTGCATTCAAGAATAAACCGATGAACCACAATATCCAGCTACTTGCTTGTTCTGGTAATGCCGGAAATACATTATTGTCAATTAAAAACTTAACAGCCGATAATAATGCAGCAACAACAACAAATGCAACTGGACTGGTTAGTTTAAATTTTTCAAGTAGTTGCGCGATAAATTTTTGTAAGAAATCCATTCTTAGATTCTCCTTTTTTAATTTTTTAATTATTCAAATGTTGCGTAATCGTACGCAATTGTTAATTCTGCGGTAACAACGTCATCAGTTCCACGATCATGACTTCCCCAGTTTACAGTTTCATAAAACGCACCATGTAAAGTCCATGTATTAATTGGCGCTTCATCTGTTCCTAAGATTTGAAGTTTAAGATCGTGTTTGTATTTATCTGCACGAGTGTCAACTGCATCACTAACTGCTTGGTGTTCTTGTAAATACGTCCACAATTCGGTTGCAGTAATTCCTTCAAATTGGTAACAAGAAATTGTTATTGAATCCCAACGAAGTTTTCCTTTAACCTTCATATATGAGTTCACATATTCAACTGTAACCGGCGCTCCTTGAGCAGTTGGCTGTGTTGCTGCTTTACCATATAACTTTACATTAGGCAATTTCGAAGTTGTAATCCAATACCGGAACTGTAAAGTTGGTTCATGTGTGCCTGGAATTATAAGTCTTGGCATCTATTTCATATCCTCATTTTTATTTATAAATATCCTGTTCATGAACTTTTCTTTAACTAACTGTATCAGTTGGGAATAAAGCACCAGTTGGCATAACAAGAAAGTCAACAATTAAGAATTCAGCAGTTTTAGCTGGTTTCAAATAAATTTGACATCTCATTTCATTTCTATCAATTACATCGGGTGTATTATTTGAATCATCAATTATGATTCGATAATCATATAACCCTTGTTGATTTTTAACTCTACGGAAGTATGGATCAGTTAACTCAATGAATCTTGTTCTTGTTTCAACTGTATTGTTTTCAAATACCAATTGTTTTGTTGTTCTTGCTACAAATGTTTTTGCATCAATTAACAAACGACGAACGTTGATACGATCAAGTGCTGATTGTTTTTTCTGTAACGTTTTTTGACCCCAAACAACAACACCATCTCTTGGATAAGTTGCAATTGGATTGACTGACTTAATGTAAAGGTTATCTCTGTCATTTTGAGTCATTAATCTTTCTGTCTGAACAACCGAATCAAGTACACCACGATTTAAACCTGCTGGAGCATACCAAGGATGTTGAACTAAGTCGTTAAATGAATAAACTCCTGCAACAACACAAGAAGGTGGAACCCAAACTGATCTTCCTAAATCAGCATCAGAAACTTGACACCAAGGATAGTAATATGCGCCATAACTGGTATTTCTACTCTCAGCTGCAATTTGAGCTTGTCCTACTGTTGAACCTTTGTAAGTTGGATCAATTACATAGAAGACATCTCCACGATCTTCACACATGTTGATACCACGTGTAATTATTGAACTGTGTCCAGTTAAGTTATCAATCAAACCAGGAGTAAACAATAAGTTAATTTCATATTGATCTTTATTTGAAAATATATCAATTGCATCTTGATAAGCTGTTTGCCCCCATGATGCTGAACCTGGATTGAAACCTTGCGTATTTGTTGCGAAAATCGATTCGTTCATTGCTCGTGGATGGATTACATTTCCTTCTGATCCTCCTGCAAAGGTTCCTGAAACTGCTGCTGGTAATGAACCTGACAAACTCACATCACGAATTGAACCATTTGAATTTAAATAATTCAATTGATTATTAATTCCTTCAATACGAATAAAACGAGAGCGATTTGGATATGAACCCGAACGTTCAAGATATGGTAAACCACTTGAATCATATCTAAGTGTATTTGTCATATCACCAATTACTTTACCAATATAGTTCTGAGTATTTGGATCTAAACTTAATTGAGAATATTGCTCAATGACAATTTTACGATTAGAAATGTCATCACCTCTACGAATATATAAATCAAATACACCTCTATCAGTATTTACATTTGCAATTTCCCAACGAATGTTATATTGACTTCCGGAAAGAAGAATGTTATTTGAAGTTCCTTCATCTGCTGCTACGCCTGAACCTGAAATAGAAGCAGAAATTCTACCACTGTTAAACACTTCACCATCACTTAAACCAACAATCTTAAATGCCATTGAATTGGCACCATATGATCCAGAACCAAGCAAATGTTGCTGGTATGAACTTGAATTAATAACATATGAATACGCCGGTTGATATCCTGCATTAAGAATTTTTAAAACAGTGATAACTTTACCATATTTGATGTATTCTTGAACCGTGTGAGTAGTTAAATATTTGTATTGTTTTTCAGCAATACCCGAACCACTTGTAAATACATCACCAAACCAACGAATATACTCTGAATAAGTTGAAACTGGAGTTGGTGTAAAAGCTGGACCACGAACAGTTGGTCCAATAACTGCTGCGCCCACATCTTGAAGTTCCTTTGGTCTGAAACTAAGGTCAATCTCCCTCGTATATACGCCAGCACTCAAATAAACATTATTTGCCAATTAGCATTTCCTCAATATTTTTACTTATATATATGTTTCTATTTTTTGAAACCTACACTAATTTTTTAACCGCAGTTCTAATTCCTGATTTAAAAGAATCTCCGGAAATAGAACCTTTAATGTAATTATCACACAGTTTTTTAATCTCTTGTGCAACTACTCTATTATGAGTTGGATCTTCTTTAATGATTCTTTTAATCATTTCTTCTAATTGTTGTTTATTCATCTGTTTTCCTTAATATTTTTAAATTTTATAAGTTTATATAAACAAGATCATTGACTATTTAAAATATCAAGTTCATTTAAAATAAAACTTTTTAATGTTAATAATAAATTCTTTTTACCGTCATCATCTAACTTAGTTAATTCGGCTGTTATACTTTTTTTTATTTTTTGTTCGGAAACAACAGTATAAGTCATTTCAGTTATTGTTTTTCGAATCATTTCAGTTAAATCTTGTTTTGTGAATTTTTTGTTCATTTTATAAAATCCTCTTTAAATTTGTTTGTTGAATATTTGTAGTATTGATTTGAGTTGGATCGGTTATATTTTGAATATCATCATATAAAATTCTATCTGAACCTTCTTCTAAGAATCGAACCTTTTTAATTGAAAATGCTTTTTGAATTTTTTGTTGCTGATATTCATATTCATTTCTTAAATAACCATCGACATATAAACTCATTGTTGTTTTTATTAATCTATCTTCACCTGGAACATTTACATTTGAATGAGTTATTGATTGAATTTGAGTTCTGAATTTCCAAAAATCTCCCCACATATGATTTGACATTGGAATTAAACCTTGAACTAAAACATTCATTTGTTCTTGTAAATCAGTCCAAATAATTAAATCATATGTTATTCGAACGTATTCTGGAATATCAATTAAATAAAATTCTGTCGATTCTTTGGTAAGATATTGTCCTGCAACTTTATCATACTGCATTCCTGAATTTTTATAAGGAATTACTCTTAAAGTTGGATGTAAGGTCGAATTGCCTCCCCAAACTTGACCAGGATGGAAATTCAATCTCTGATCTTGTTCAACTGTTGTTCTATTTAAAACTATTATTGGAGACTGAACCTTTTTATCTCTATCCCTTAAATAACCATTTGCTCGAATTTGTGCCCATTTTTCTCCATTTGAAAACATAACTGGAACTGGAATTGAAATATCATTTTCAATTACTTGTGGTTTCCAAACGTCTTTTAGATGAAAGAATATTCCATAATCCACATCATACAAACCAATTTTAGGAACTTTGATTGTATCATTGTCCCTGTTCATTTGTTGAACTCTGGAAACGGAATTAGTTCCATGTCCATCTTGATATGGAAGTATTTGCGGAGTAGACAATTACAAATTCCTCGGAATATTTAAGTTTGTTTTATTTGTATTTAAACCTGAACGAATATCGATCAAATTAAGGTTCGAAATACGAGTTAAATGACAACTACATTTGACAATTGTATTATAACCAAAATTATAACTCGATCTTCCTTCTGTTGTAATTGGAAGTGTTTCTGGATTTCTTCCTAACCAATATCGTGTATCTTGAGTATTATCAACTTCATAAAACCGTTCATCAAATTTGATAATATCGCCTTCTTCTAAAACTACATCAATATCAACTAAATCATCTCTTAAAAATGTAAAAGTCACATTCTGAGAAATATCAATTCCTGTATCAACATCATTTACATTCATATCTTCTTTAATTACGAATGAAAATAAACGAACGGGATTATTATAAACCTTATTTGAAGATTCATTATAAATGGTTATATTACTTTCTGGTAACGCAAGTTTATAATAGGCAACTTCAATTGATACCCATTTATGTAACACCTCCTTATTGAAGTGTTTTAGAAGTAACGCATCACGTGATGAACCAAAGAGTGGCAAAGTTATTTCCTAATATTAAAGTAATCTCTTACTTTGTGAATTTGAAAAACTTCTAACAGATTCCTGAATTTGAAGACTTGTCTTTTTCATAAAATCTTCAAACTTTTCATATTTTTTTCCACCTAACCAAACCCAACCTTCTTTTAATGTGATTGGAGCATTAGGATATCTATCTGCACAAATCTTTACCAATTTTTGAAATCTTTGTTTTTGTTCAGTTGTTGAACTTTTAATTTCTTGTTTCGGTTCTTCATTTAATTTTGATTTAAAGAACCTTTCATAATTTTCTTTTAAATTCATATTTTTACATCCTAACTTTTTTATATGTTGGTACATTAACTTTTGGACCTAGTTTAAATAAGGTATCTAAACCTGTATTCTTTGTAATTGAATCGCATTCTGGATACATCTGATCAATTAAATATTTGGTAAAACAACGATGATAATTTCCGTTGTAATAAATTAAAATTTCTTCGTCTTCATTCATAAAAACTTCAAAAGTTCCAATCCAAACTTCATCAATATTTTTTTGATTAGTGGTGAATGATAATGTTAAAAATGCTAATGATAATAGTAATGTTTTCATCGAACGTAAATCTTAGTTGGTACAAATTTCAATTGATTCATAATACTTTCAGCTACTGCTGTTTTTCTTTCAAGTTGTGCTTGCATGGACATTTGATCGAGTGTCTCTTTTAATTCTGTAAGTAAGGCATCTTGTTTTTCTTTTCCTGAAGTAACTAATTCCGGACCATTTGTTGTTAATTCTGTATCGCCAAATGGAACAGTTCCATATTTTGATCTAATCCAACCAAGACTCTCAATTAATAATGCAAGTGTATATTTCCTAATCCATTGTTTTCCAATCTGATTGATGTAACGATAGGTTAAATTTTGATACGGGATATTTGAAATATCGGATATTTGCCCAGTTCCAGAATCTAAATCTGCTGCATCTTTATCTAAGGTGTAATGGAACCAAATTTTAAAGTTATCATTTGGAATTGGGAAAATTCTTAATCTATTTCCAGTTAATTGAAAACTATAACCGCTCTTTCTAATCAAATCATTGAATTCAACTGCTTGGACTCTTAACATGTCATGGTAAAGAGGCATTAATAAATAATTTCCTGGAACTGAATAAGATGACCAACCAAATTGTTGCATTAACTCTTGTGTTCCTAAACCTGAACCTAAACTTGGATCTAATAAACGAGTTAACGCAGGTTGAACTTCATGAAATATTTTTCTAATCACAAATTGATCAGTTGCAAATGAACCAGTTTCTAAACTTGTATCTCGAATTAAATCATAAACTTGTTTTCCATTAACAGCGGAAACTGAACCTGTGTACCAAGTTTGATAGCCACCCGTTCCAGTTTCTGAACCATACGCTTTTGCTAACTTAAAAATTCCTCTTAATGTCGGAGGAACATATTTTTGAGCCAAATTTACAGATCCAGTTGGCTGCCCTTGTAAATTAATAAGTTGATCTCTAGCTTGATAAAAATTTAATTGCGCGCCATATTCATTTACCGCTTCTTCAAAACAAGCATAAAAATTAACTTCTTGCAATTCAACATCTGTGATTGGAAATCCTAAACGAATTGCCGCCCATTGAGCTGTTGCTTCAGCATCGGATTGAAATTCCGAATCCTGATCATAAAATCCAAATGGAGTAAAGGTTAACGGAAAAAACGATCCGCTTCCTGGCCAAATTACAATATTAGGAGTATAACTCATTAAAAAATTCCTATTTGTTCTATAAATATCCTATTTTCAAAATAAACAGTTTGCGGTTCAATTAAAATAGGACTACCAAGACTTCCGCTTTCAGGTAGAGTTATAATTATAGATGGCTGTGAATATGAACCAGTGCTTAAAAATTGAATATCATCTAATGCCATTTTTAAGTTCCTTGAGTTAACAATGCTCTTACTGTTATTCCATTTGGTAATGAGGTAGCAGTATAACGAATGTAATTTCCAACTGTATCTTGAGCCGCTGACCATGAATTCCAAACAGTTCCATTGGTTGAATATTGCCAAGTTCCTGACGCGGACGCAGTTATGTCATCATCATGAATTAATAATCCAGTTGCAACATTATACAAACGTATTCTTAAGTTTGGTATATTACTTCCCCAACTTTGAGCTTGTCTCCATGCAAAGATTCTGGTTTGAGCGTTGGAATAAGTCAATGATGGTTCATAATGATAATCTTGACTTCCATCTTCATATACTACTGCAATTGAATATATCGCGGTTGGAAGGCATAAATCTGACAATGTTTCAAAAGCTATTTTGAATTGAATATGTGTACTTGGACTTACACCACTTAGATCGTAATCATCGGAACTCAATAGAGTCCATGCGCCACTATTATCATCAATTCCACTCGTTCTAACCCAAAGTTTATAACCATCAGTACTTGTACCTAAGTCTTCATTGCCATACCGCTTTTTATTTGTGATGTATGCTCGATATAATTTTGTTGCATTTAAAGTTGTCATTTTTGGGGTTATGACATATTGATTTGAAGTATTAATATAACTCCAATCTGCGCCGAAGGCAGGATAAATATACATCACATTAATACCAGTAGTAACTGATACAGGAATGGTGAATAAAATGCCGTCTTCTGTCCAAACGTTATGCGTCAATGCTCTTGAGGATATTGTTAATGCTGCATTTGTATCCGTTGTACTTGATTTCAATCTTCCTAAATCGGGAACAATATATTTTTCAAATTGCGAACCGTCAATTTTATATTGTGTCACATGCATCCTGAATGGAGCAACACCAGTTGTTATTAATAATCTATCAATAGTTGACGTATAATCAACTTGTGTCATATTAGCAGTTGCTGGATATGTAGTTGTACTTCCGGCTGGAATTTCTATCATAGCATCAGTTAGATGTGATGTTCCTGCATTAACTATATCAGTAACTGCACAACGATAAATTCTTGTTGTCGTTGCAAACCAAAATGATTTTATTCCACTTGCAATTCCGTGATTTACACTAAATACTCTACCATTATTGGCAGTTGAAATTGTTCCAGTAGTCGTTGCTGTTCCGGTTCGATATAAAAATGCACTTGTACTTGCACCAGCTGAAACAGTTAAACTTGCTCTTAAATTAAATTTATAAATTCTTGCAGTTGTCGTTGTATCTGCATTTAATACATAACAGTCATGTGTGGATGTGTCAACTTGTTCATCCACTCCAATACCATAAGCAACTGTATTGTTGTTAGTTGCAGCATCTTTAAGAAAGTAAATTGCTCTAACGTTATCAGTAGTTGAAGCCTCCGCAATATTCGTATTTCCAGTGAATACACTTGGATTTAAACCTTTAACTAAAAAAAGCCCACCATTTGCAGCAGTTGCATTAGTACAAATATACGCAATTCTTATTTCTTCAATTACATAAACAGTTCCTGGAGAAACGGTTACCGTTTGATCAATTGTCAATGATGCATCACTTGCAATTGCGGTAATATTATACCATGTTGTAATTAAATTTGGATCAGTTGACCCAAATCCTATTCTTGCACCTACTGCAATCATTTCGGTTTGAAATTGAGTTGAAGTTCCTGTTATTGTTGTTGTATTACTTGCTTCAACTGTTCCTGTAGTATGTTTATAAACCAATCCTCTTACTGACCGAGATGTTTTGTTACCAGAAATGCCTGAAAAGTTTAATAATATTGAACCAACCAATCCGCAAGATTCTGTATATTTATCATATTGATACATCACAACACGTCGAGTTGATGCTGCCGTTGCTATATCGGCAGTAAAAATCCAGTAATACCTATCAGACCATTTATAAACATGTGGATACGAAGTTGTAAATGTAGAAACTTCTGGCAAAGAAACTGATAAGGTTTGTTTTGGTGCAATATAAGTCTGACTTCCAGAATATTGTTGAATTAATGAACCATGTGAGGTTAAACTTGAGGTATAAGAAGTTAAACTTCCAGTCGGTCCATTAAAAAGATGTTCTATTGCTGCTTTCATCTGCTTTGTAAATCCATAAAAAATGTTAAATCTGTTATATATGTACTTGATTGTGAGACATAAAATTCAATTAAATCGTTTGAATTTAATGATGATGTCCAGTTTGTTAATGTTGTATCAATACTTCCAGTTTGATTTGATAATTGGTAATTTCCTAATAAAAGGTTATTTCTTTTTATATTCAAATTAATTGATCCGGTTGTATTTGCAATTCCTCTAATTTTAATAATATCTGAATTAAAACCAACGTGTCTATAACCTTTACTTCCTTCTGTAATAGAAACATCTTGAGTAAAAATTCTAATCCCAATCGTTTGTGTATAATTATTTAATCCAGAACTTCCTGTGTTTAAAGCATAACTTGCTGTAAGTGCATAACTTGAACTTACAATCCCAGTTAAATTTGAACCATTTCCATTAAAACTTCCACTAAAACTTCCACTAAAACTTCCAGTATTAATTTGTTGAGAACTTGAAACAAGATTAGGAAGTAATTGATTTATTTGTTGGCTTGAAGAAATAAAACCGTTTGAACTACTAATCAATCCATTCGGAACACCTGTAATTCCAGAATATTGAACTTGTTGGCTGGAACTAAATATTCCAGTTCCTTTTGATTCGAAAACCGAATTTAATTGTGTACTTCCGGAAACAGTTCCGTCAGGTAATAAATTTTTTATTTGAGTTGAACTTGAAACAATTCCAGAACCTTTCAATTCATATCTCTGATCATAACTTGAAGTTAATTGTTGGGATGATGAAACAACATTCCTACCTCTTAATTCAAACGAACTTGAGACTTGATCACTCCCACTTACTAAATTCGTTGGTAATCCAGTTATTTGTGAATATTGAACTTGTTGTGAGGAAGAAAAAAGGTTTGATGGTAAATTTGTATTTGGAGCATAACTGGCACTTAGTGCATAACTAGAAAAACTAGATGTAGTTGAATATGAGCTTGAAAGAATTCCTAATAATCCATTTCCATCCCCTTTAAATGAACCTGTAAATGATCCAGTATTAATTTGTTGTGATGATGAAACTAAACCAGACGGAATATTTGAAACTTGTGCAAACGATACTTGTTGGCTTGAAGAAATTAAAGTCTTATTTTCAAATACACTAATTCTCGATTGCAATGAACTAGTTACTTGTTCCAATCTTCCAAATCTAGTATCAACACTACTTGAATATTCATTTCTTAAAAATGAACTTGTTTCGCTTGTTAATACAAAACCTTGGCTGGAACTAAGAATTCCAGATGGAATATTTGCAATTTGGTTATACTGAACTTGTTGTGAAGAAGAGAATAACCCAGTTCCTAAACGATGATACCTTTGATCGTAACTTCCAGTTAATTGTTCACTTCCCGAAACTAAATTATTCGGAAGTTGTTGAGATGATGAAAATAATGTTTTATTTTCAAAATATGAAATTCTACTTTGAAGTGAACTTGAAACAGAATTAAATGATCCAGAAATATCATTTTCAAGCTGTTGTGAACTTGAAACAATAGAAGAACCTCGCAATTCATATCTCAAATCATAACTTCCAGTTAATTGTTGAGATGACGAAACTAAGGTTTTAGATTCAATACCGACAATTCTTAATTGCAATGACTCGGAAACGGAATTGAATGATCCTGAAATGTCATTAGCAATTTGAAAAGAACTGGAAACAACATTTTCAGGTAATACAAATGTTCCACCATCAGTTCCTTTTGGACCTTGTGGACCTGGCTCATAAATTCTGACTACTTCAACAATAGGATTATCGTTTATTAAGGTTAAGTTAGGTTGACTTTCCTCATAAACATTTATCCTAATATTTTCTTCATCAAAAATATAAACCTTATCATTAGCCAATCTGGGTAACCTCTTTTAAGATTTTAACCTTTCCACTTATAAGTTCTTTAACATATTGCGTAACTCCAGAACCCGAATAAATTTCTATATCAATATATCCAGTATCAAAGTTAAATTGTGAGGATGAATATGCACTTATAACCATCCCAATACTACCACTACTTCGTGGTAATTGAACTGAGCCTGATAATGGAGACATGTTAAACCCAGTTCCATCAGGTTGTAAACTTGAACTTAAAGTGCAGTATAATGTTGAACTTGGACCGTAACCACTTCTAATTTGCGCCCGAACTTCATAACCTGTAAAATCAAAAGGTTCATTGTTCGGATAATATTCAAATCTCCGCTCAAAGGTTTTTCCTTGTTTGATTATAAAGGTATATGAACTCATTATTTTAACAATCCTCTGCTATTGGATAAATCTCTTTAATTCTGTTATATGAATCAACAAACGGATTTTCAATTAGTTTAAATTCAATATCAAACCATTCCATTGGCGGAACTCGGTTTTTTCTTGCTTCCTGATCTGCAAAAACATAGACATTTGCTTTACTTTGAATTTGAGTATGCCATGTTGTTATCAAATCATCAGAATCCGTAACTGTTTCTAATTGTTCAATATCAATATTTTGAATTAAAATATTTTGAACCTTTAAATAAGCTTCTTCTAAAATGAAACCATCCGGAAGTTCAAAGTTCTTTATTTTTAATGCCATTATTCGCCCGTTTTTTTAACTTTCTTAATCTGTTTAACGTCTACTACCGATTCTGCATTATCTTCTAAAATAGGCTCTAATACAAGTAGTGTTTCAGAACTTGGATTGTCTTGTACTTTTATTTCTTTAACTTTTGTTGGAACAGCTGATTCTGGATTTGGACTTTGGTGTGCTTTCCATTTTGAATTTTGTTCTGGTCTTGCCATTTTTTAATATTCCCTTTTTAATTAAATTGGTTTATTTGATTCTTGTTTGAAAAATTCGACTAATCTTTTTGCAAGTTCTTTACTATCCGTTAAACTCATAGTATCAGTTACTTCCAAAAATATATTTGTAACTTTTGAATATGCTTTTTGCATAGATTTGGAAGATTCTTCTTTAATCACGTTTCGCACTATGTTTTCAATTAATTGATATTGGTTTTTTTTTCATTAAAATTCCTTAATTTATTAAATTAAACTTGTACATACCAACTTGCAGTTACAGGAGTTGAAGCTGCAACTAATCCACTTCCAGTTCCATAGAAACGAAGAGTTGAACCAGTTGAACTCATATTTACAACTGTAATTGAATATTGTGCTTGTGCAACACTTTGACCTGTGAAGACCGAATTAGCTAAAACAGTCGTCGGTGCTGTTGATAAATAATAACTTATTACTAATGAACCGGAGTTATCAGTAGTTCCACTAGTTTGACCACGTGCTGTTAATGCTGAATTTCTTAATGCATATTGCTGGTCAGTTTCAAATTTGGCTCTTGGCATTTTTATTTCCTCTATTTTAATAATTCTAATAATTCAAATACTGCTTCATGTCTATGATTGGTTTTAAGTTCATGTAAAAAAACAAATTGACTATCTTTAATTCTATCAATTTCCCAAATAGCACTATCTTGTTTGTTTTTTAAATCAATTTGTTGTTCATCACCACAAAAAATCATATGACTATTTTTTCCTAACCTTCCGATACACATTTTTAATTGTGATTTGGTCATATTTTGGAATTCATCTACGATACAAATTGCATCTGAATACGTTCTTCCCCGAAAATATGTGAGTGGAACAATTTCAATAATTCCATCTTTTTCTAATTGTTCCAACTTTTCTTTCTTATTATAAATTTTTCTGAAATTATCTCTAATTGGAACTAACCACGGATCCATCTTTTCTTGAATTGAACCTGGTAAAAATCCGTTATCTTCAGTTGAAACTGTTGGTCTGGTTATAATTATCTTTTGAATATTCTTTTTAAATAACTGATCCAAAGCAACAGCACATGAACTAATTGTTTTTCCAGATCCAGCATTTCCAATTAAAAAGGTAAATGGATGTGAAAGTATTCCTTCCTTTGCTGTTTTTTGTTCATCAATAAGTTGAATATCATATTTGATATTCTTTTCACGTTCTCTATCCAAATTCAAAGTTCCTTATTTTTATTTATATATATATCCCTGTTTAAAATAAAAATACCCCACTAAGTGAGGTATCATATTATATGTTTATTTAGTTCGTCATAATAAGTTCGGAGCGTTTTTCCAATTTCTTGAACAATATCTTCCGGTAAAATAAAATTATGCCATTCAAAATTAGACTGTTTAAATTGAATCAATTTATTGTAAATTATTTTTGACCCATCTAAATTCCAAATACTAATTTCAAAAAAATCTTGATTTGCAGGATCAACAAAAAGACAATGAAATGGTAGTGCAATTTTAGCACCATCATAATAATAAATTTTTCTAATATTGTTATCCCATTTATAATCAACTATTTCTCGCATTTGATATTCAAATTTATGAAAAACAGTATCAAATGTTTTTCCAGTATTGCTGAATTGAATTAGTGGAATATATTTTAAATGCGAATAATGAAATTTTAATTCAGGAACAATATTTCGCGAATTTTGGGCATACCCATATTGAAAATCGTTAATAGTTAGTTGACTTGAAGGTATTGGTTCAAATGTTTTTGTCATTTATCATTATTTGTTTTAACATGTTTTTAACGAATATATTTGGTTTAATCTGGGGGTTATCTCGTTTAAATTGAAAATATGGAATTTGAAAAAAATCACTTAAAACTTCACCTACTGCGCCACTTCTACAAACACCAGCAGTACAATGAATTAACCAAAACTTTGCATTTAAATTTTTAAGAACAAAATTTTTAATTTCTAATGCCATACTTTCATCAAAAACAACACAATCTGCATCTTGATTGATTTCACTTTCTGGATCAAAATCATGAAACCAGAGGTTTAACACGTTTGAACTTGATTCTAAAATAGGTTCAGTATCATCAAAAGACATTCCTACTTTTGGAGAATGAATTGAAATAAATGCTCCGGACATGAATTGCTGTTCGGAAAGGTTTTTTATTTCTTCCTCGAATTTTACTCTGGAAAGAACATAAATGTTATTCATGATAATATAATAATGTTGAATTGTTTTTCTTAAATTCTACCTTAGCAGGAAGTTGAATTTGTGAAAGATCAAATGGGTTAGTAATTAAGTGAATTCCGTTTTTAGTTGGAACTTGGCAAATAACATTATTATTCGGAGTTCCTGAACGACAAAGGTTGATATCAGAAATCAACTTTTCAAGATCAATTGAAAGATCATCAACATCAACAATCCATCTTTTAATTCCGTAACCATTACAAGTATCATGAACATGCGAAACAATTCCTTTAAATGTCATTTGGTTATTCTTTAAATATTTCATTACTGTTTCAGCTAAACTCCATAATACCATTTTATCACTTTTTCCATTTATCGCAATGTAGCATCTAGCATTGTACAATTCACATAACGATTGAATTGCAGGCTTTAATCTTAGTAAAGTATGTTCACTATGAACAAACCATTCGGCAATTGTTCGTATTTTATTATTATGCCCAACTTGATGTCCATCTTTTTTTCTCTGAAGAACCTGAACATGAAATGATATTGGATCAGTATATGTTTCCCAAAAACCTCTAAGAAGTGGGATAATTTTGTCAAAGTTATCAATTGATTTCATATGTAAATATCTTTAATTATATTAATCTCATTAGTTAGATGTTCAATCATTAAGTCTCTAATTATGATGTTATCCCATTCTCCAATTAAGAATATTTTTGGACTATCAAATTCATCGGAAAAATCATGTGGGGTTATAAATCGAACATCATCATATAAGTTTCGGTTAACAATAAAAACTCCATTTTTAAATTCTGAATCATAACCCACAATTTTGAATGAATTGTGAATAGCATTTTGAACAACATATACCGTTGAATATAGTGGTAGTTTAGTTAATTCTGTGAAATCTATTTTTTTCATATTTCAAATTTTAATATGTTCCACTGATTGTTCGCGGAAGTGTGTTAACTAATTTTTGAATTTCTGTAATTATAAACGCCTCTAAACCAATAATTTGCAATATCCTATCTAATTCTGCTATTGGCAGTTTTATTGAAAATTTGCGTGGCTCAATAAAAATATAAGCCCATTTTCGTCCAATATGAATATTTACTTGGCGACAATCGTATTTAGCGACTTGTACAAATTTACTAATTACTTTTTTTGGATATTTCATTTAAAAATAAGGATTTTCCTTCGCTCGGCCATAAAAGTAATAATTTTTCATCGGAAACAACGATATTTTTTGATATATACGGTTTCCATCTTCTTTTCCGTATTGAGAAAAATATAACTTTATTAGAAAATACGTCAGGATATGAACCCAACCATGTCGATATAGGCCAGTATGCAAATTTAAAAGAAATTTCATAATAACTTAATTAAATTCGTAATCAGGATAAACGCGTTCAAAGGTTCGTGTATTTGGGAAATACCAATATCGTATTGAGTTACCCCAATTTACAAAAATCCTGTCAGGATATCCTTTTTTAATTTCAAATGTTTCAAGTTCACTTAAACAAATAAACCGTGTTCCTCCATTAATAATTTCATCTTTACTTTTGTGATGGTGACCAAATATCCAAAGTTCTGGTTGATGCTCTTGAAACATCATTTCCAGCATTGTTCTGGTTTGACTCTTTTCTGGATATCTGAATAGTTGCATCATAACTGATTGAGGACAGTCGTGTGAAACTACAATTTTAGGTCTAACTTCGCAATATTTGTCAAATGCTTCCAATTGTTCTTTATAATTCAATTCTTCGTTTGCAAACCAATCGATTCCTTCAGTGCGCAGTTCTCAAATCTTCTGTTGAACTCAGTGCATAAATTCCAAATTCCCTTGCTTGCTTATCTGAACATGACACATTTGCCAAAACTACGCCGGTTGGGCTTGTCTCATCTTTTAAATATAGTGAAATCACATGTTCATTAGATTCTGGAAACTTATACTTTGCTCGTCCATAAAGAACTGTCTTAGTTTCAAATAATTTTTTCAACTCCAAATGTTGTTTTGCTGCTAAACATTTGGCATACATGATGTCATTATGTTGAGGCTCAACGGTTTGAATATCTTTAAATTCTGGTCTTCCTTCAACTAATTTGACATCAGTCCGGTATCCATTTTCAAATTGAAAGTATGCAACAAATGTGTTATCGCAATATTTGATTACTTTTTGATCAACTACCTTAAATTTAAAGGCAATATTTGTAACTTCCGGTGAAAAATTCATTTTGAAAATTCCGTTTAGTGAATTAATACAACAAAAGTAAAGGTTTAATTCTTACGAACCAAACCTTTTTATCAATTTAACAACTCATTAACAATTTATTTGGAAACCATTGAGATGGTTGTAATGTGCGCAGGTTTTGATTTCGTTTTTTCATAACACACAGATACAACATTATTTTCTCAAATCCAAAAGAAATTCATTTTTTTTATTTTCTTTTTTGTTGAAGTGTGATGTATTTGATTGAATGATATATTCCTTTACATCTAAATCAAAACAGTTGCGTAAAGAATTTGGAATATTAACAATTAATTTTGGGCATTTTTTTATTTTAGTCAAAAATGTATTGTTCCATTCTTCAAAATCTTTATATTCAACGGGATTTGAATATGTTTCTAAATCATAATATGGAATTGATGTAAAGGTTAAATCTAAATTTTCAGGTAACAACGATAAATCAAAATCTTCAATTTTACAATTGTACAAGAAAACATTTGTAAAGTTTTGACTCAATTCTATTAATTCATTAAATGTTTCACTATTCGGTTCACAACCAATATAAGTTCCTTGTGGATATAAACTTTTAAATCCGAGTAATCTTCCCCCAAAACCACAACATGGATCAAATACAATAGGATTTGATTTTCCGCCAATAAAATGTTTATAAATTGTCGCAGCTAATATTGGCTTGAAAAATGACACAGTATGTCTTAATGCAGATAATCCTCTAACTAATTGATGTAATGAAAAATCAAACATCTCATTGTTTTTATTTAATCCAATTCTGTATTTGATAATCCTTTCCATTATTTTGTCATCATTCCAAGCATCAATTGGTGATTTAACATTCTTATATGAAGATTTCCAATACGATTTGAATTTTGATTTCAAATACGATGTCCCTAAATTAATTGTATTATTATTGAAAGTATTATTTTCAATTTGTTTAAATTTGTATTCACTTATTTTACTCATTATTGTTGGTAAACTCTCATTTGTTTCTATTTCAGGAAATTTATTTTGAAATAGACGAATGAATCTAAGAAATATTCTCCAATATTTTTCTTTTGTTTCAGATTTTAATTTTAGTAAATATTCCTTAGTTACAAATTTAGTAGTATAAGTAAAATCATAATCTTGGACATACGCTTTTAACCAAATATCTTCAAATGTAATATTATCATTTTTTTTAAAATCTTCTGCTACGATTCTTAACAATTCAAAACCTGAATTAGATATCAATTTTGTTTTTTTGTAATTATTTTGAATTGAATTTAATTGTATTATATTTAAATTTGTCATGGTTTTAGCATGATATACTGAACCATCAACTTCAATTATAAAATTGAAAAATTTACCATCAAATTCATATCCTCCAAATTCGAATTTTGTAATACCTAAATTATTGCAAATCTTTAATTGTATTTTTGAATCTCCAAGATTATGTTTGTTTCTCCAGTCACGATTATTAAATTCACATTCATAACCATATAATTCTAATTTAGTTTGTTTAATTTTTTCAACATTTACATAATTTTCATCACCATATCGATCCAATTTTGTTTTTTTAACTTGCTGTTTTCCTTCTGAAGTAGCTGTAAAACTTGGTGCATTAAATTTCGATAAATTTGTTTGCTTTGATTTTTCTTTAATTTCTGGATTTTGTTGTGGAAACTCTACACCGTGACGCTCTAAATTGGTATTTTTTGTTTTTTCTGGATTATTATAAGACGCATCATTATATTTATCTAATTTTGTTAATGCAATCTTATCAATAAATTTTTGCAATTTCATTGGATTATCAACACCATATAAATCTAACATAGTTTGTTTTAGAGTTTCTTTAATTTTGATTTTCGTCTCTTTACTATGTTTTTTATGAGGCCAGTGATTTTTAGTATAATCAGCATAAAATACGGGATTGTTGTGACTTTCAAATTTCATCTCTGTTCCGCAACCACATTTACATGTTGGTCTGACCCCGTTATAAAAATACTCAATGACATACATTTCATAATTTATGAATTGTTTATGATTTTTTTTAATGTGGCGAATTAGTGTTGGTTGATCCTCGAAATCCAAATTGCAAATTTTGCAGTCTAATATCATATTGTTTAACTTTATTAGTTTATTATAACTATCCGCAAGTTAATAAAAAGCACCTGTTTCTAACCATCATTAATAAATTGTTAACTAAGTTATTTTTAGATTTGTTCTTGGACCAGACATTTTAATCTTACTTTCTTTTTTATGCTCCCTTCCAAACATAGGATTTAATTCGCCCTTTGAACTATGTCCACTTAAAAATTCTCTAACATACGGTTGATATGAAAGCAATCCAATTTCATTTCCACAACCACATTTACATTTAGGAATTTGATTATTAAGAATTACAGTTTTAACATAATCAATTTTTTTCATTTCATGTATTTTAAGAACATGAGCTGATAAATGTTTTTCGCCTCGACATTCAAATCCGCAAAGTTTACAATTGAAATCTCCTACTGATCGTTCTTTGATTTTCAATTCATTGAGTTTTGTTGGTCGATATTCGCCATGTTTTTTAACATATTCATCCACAGTCAATCCGTGATTTAATCTAAAATGAGTTGCGATCCCGACAATCGAAAATGAATTTTTACAAATTGAACATTCTACATCTGAAATATTTCGTGTTGTTTCTTTTCTTTTACGTCTATGTTTTATGGGTTTCGATTTTATTTCTTCAATTGGTTCAGATATATTGATATTTAATAATGTATTTGAATAATATTTTTCATATTTTAATGAACCGCAATCCCAAATCCTATCAAACCCTAAATCAATCATATTTAACCATTCTGATTTATTACTATCTGCATTTTTAAATTTTTTAATAATGACTGCTTTTGTAAAGTTAAAACGGTGGTGGCGTTTCATTGGTTCAACTAAATACCAATAATTTGGACTTCCTTTTGATGTTAAAGTCAAACCTAAATTATCATATAATGAATTTTTTATAGTTGTAGTCCAACGTCTGTCAGCATATGAAAATAAATACATTGGTTTGTAAATTCGTTCAAAATATTTAAATAATTTACTCGCCGCTCCAATAACCGAATAATTTAATTTATTACAAAACCGCTGCAATTCCCAAGAATTGACAGTGTTAGGATTATTGCCAGTTGCTTTTCTCGGCTTGCCAAATGTCATAACAGATACTAAAACATCATTATAATACAATCCTAAATTAACTTTTGCACTTGTTAAAGAACCTTGTAAATGATTTTCATTTATAAATTGAGTAGTAGTTTTATAATCGATTTCTTTAATTTTACATTTTCGA